>Ga0265294_10006353_pt1 | contig 14214 bp, 13 predicted proteins | sample MunlanPumphouse3_FD_192504 | JGI IMG/M metagenome (GOLD analysis project Ga0265294, IMG submission 192504) | Groundwater microbial communities from a municipal landfill in Southern Ontario, Canada - Pumphouse #3 | ecosystem: Environmental > Aquatic > Deep subsurface > Groundwater | place... | reverse complement strand
CACTTTTACGTGGGATGATGAAGGAAAATCTAAAGTCATTAACTCAGAAGTAAATGATGAAATAATTAATATTTCAAGTCTGTGTCCAACTGGAGCAATTATAATAACCGAAGAAGAAAAATAAGACCAAGTAGTCTTATTTTTAAATTAATTATCTTCAATAAATCTTTTACTTTTATGAGGCTCATCTAATAATAAGTCCGAATAATTTTGTTGCCTTAAAACTTCATAAACAGCAATTGCTACTGTATTAGATAAATTAAGCGCTCTGACTTTATCAGTCATTGGAAGCCTAATGCAATTATTTAAATGTGGCTTTAAAATGTCAACAGGAATTCCGGTTGATTCTTTTCCAAAAATTAAATATATATTTTGAGCTTTATCACTAAAATTAAAATTTGTTTGAGGTTTATGGCCATATCTAGTAAAAAAATAATAATTTCCTTTATTTTTTTTAAAAAATTCATTAATATTTTCATATGTTTGATAAACACAATCTTCAATATAATTAGCGCCACTTCTTTTCACTTTTGGTTCATCTAGTCTAAAACCTAATGGTTTTATTAAATGAAGTTTAGAATTAGTTGCTACGGCTGTTCGCATAATATTTCCAGTATTTCCTGGAATTTCAGGTTCAAAAAGTACTATATTTATCACAGCTTACTCTTCATGTATAAATTCTACTTGTTCAATGGTCCACGCTGGATAGCAAGCAGGTAACATTTTTAATATTCCTTCAAAATAATATTTTTCATTTGGTTCAATCAATATAACATCTTCTTTTTCTATCTCAAACCTTTCATTTTCAACAAATATTGTGCCTGTTCCATCAATAACATATATTAATTCTTTACATTTTCTATTTATAATTTTCCCGTTATCTGGATAACGACCATTTATTTCTACAAATGCAATGTTAATATCATTGTCCTTTGTATCATATTCTATTGAAATAGAATTTTTAGTATTTTTATGAATATTTGCATTTTCTCTTTTGACAATTCTCATCTATTAATCTCCTTACTTATTGCATTACAAAATTAATTATCTTTCATATTCCTTAACTCAAAAAGTACTATATTAATCATAACTAACTATTTCATACTTTTCAAGCAATTGAATAAAATCGCCTGAATCTATTAAGCCGTTCTGACTATCAATAATATCAATAATTTCATTATCTTTATAATATATTATTCCAGGTAATTTTTTTATCTCTTTTTCTTTTAAATTTAAAGATTTATTAAGAGTAATTAAATAATTTTCTTCTTCGATTAAGTTTGCTATATCCATGTAAATAAAATTATCAATTAAATCATTTTCTCTTAAAACTTTTCTTAATTTCACTTCTAAATTATATATATCTTGATCACCAGTATAACTTATATAAATAAATGTGTCTGGACTAAATTCAACTGATGCATTTTGAATTTCATTTATTTGGATGTTAGCTACATATTTAGAAATATAGCTATTATTTATTTTATTAAGTAAATGATTTTTATATAAATTAGAGCTTGCAATCGTCATAAGAACTACTCCCATTATGATTAACATTAAATTTAAATAATTGTTTTTACGCACTTTTTTCACTTTTCATTCCTCTTATAATAAAGTCAAGTAAATTCTATCTTGTATATATTTTTTACGTTACTTTATTTCTTTCTTTTATTTTTTTTCTTTTTTATATCGGTTTTAATAATCCTTTGTTATCTACTTAAACTCTTTCTTAAGGCATTGTTGCAGTTGTTGATTCAATTAAATCATATTTTCTTTCTTAATCAAAACCAAATCCTTCTATATACCTCCATTCCTCTGTAATCACAGAATCTTGCCCAACTTTTTGTTTTTCCTATATCAATTCCACATATTAATATTGTTGCTTTGATTCTACTTATTTTTTCTTCAACTTCATTTGCTTTCAATACTTTCTAGTTAAGAGTCTCTATAATAAAAACAAATGATATAATTTTCTATCTAGTGAAATTATATCATGGAAATACAAAAAAAAAAATAATGTTTCCCTATTTTTATTTTATAAATCCATTGTTAACATATTTCGTTTCATTAATAATCATAAAGGCTTCAAGATCCATTTCTTTAATTAACTTTCTTAATCGATCTAATCGCTTATTCTTTATTTCAATAATTAACATTAATTTATTATCGATAGTATTTAAAGTGGATACTCCAAAACCTTCTTCTTTAATTAACTTGACATCCTCATCAGTTATTTTATCTGAAATAACATGAATAGTTAAAAATCCTTTCATAAACAAACTACTTAAAAATGTCCCTAAGTAAGTACCCATAGCATATCCTCCAGCATATGAGATAGGAATAAATATTGAACTATATGATGGAGTTAGTACCTCCCGAGCAACAGCATACCAAATTAAAACTTCAACAAATGCAATTGCAGCTGCTGTAAATCTATGTCCTTTTACAACATTAACAGTTCGAAAAGCACCTAAACAAACATCAATTATTCTTGCGAAAAATATCTTAAGACAAATTAAAAATATTGTCATTAAACAAATCGCCTCCCATAAAAATTATAACTTATATCATTATTCATATCAATGATTTTACATTGTGTTTACAATATAATTAACATTAAACTGATTAAACAAAGTTTACTAGAATCATAATCTAGGAAAATATATATTTTAGATCCAACATTATCTTGGGAATTAGCACTACAATAACAATATATTTGTTATAAAATATTAGCTATTATTATTTTAATAGTCATAACAATTACTTTTATAGTCAAATAGCCCTTATCATAAAGGGCTATTAACATATGATAAATTGAAAGGAGAAAATATGTTTATTAATATTGATGATGATTATTTTTTAAAGTATTATGGAACTAATGAAAGTGAAAAAACAAAATTCAGTTCAAATTCTGATAAATATCTTGATAATAAAATGAATTATTATTCAAAAAAGGATAATTATAAAAAAGATATCTTAAATCCGAAAGAAGGGCTTAATATTGGTAATTTGTTTTATGATTCTTATATTCCTTATAAAAATTATAAACCTAGAGAATTAGTTGCTAAAAATGAAAAAGAACATTTTATGCTAAAAATTCAAGAATTATGCTTTGCTCAAAATGATTTAAATTTATATTTAGATTTATATCCTAATGATCAAGAGATGTTTAATTTATTTAGGCAATATACACTTGAGTCGGAAAAATTATCAAGAATATACGCAGAAAAATATGGACCACTAGAACTAAATCAAGATACGGGATCAGAATATATGTGGTATCAAAATCCATGGCCATGGGAGGTGTCTAAATAGTGTTTAAGTACGAAAAAAAACTACCTTATCCAATTGACATAAAACGTAAAGACATAAAAATGGCAAAATTCATAATTACCCAATTCGGAGGGCCAAATGGTGAGCTTGGAGCATTCTTGCGTTACTTTAGTCAAAAGTTTACAATGCCAACTGCTGAAGGAAAAGCTTTGCTAAATGATATAGCTGTCGAAGAAATGGGACACTGTGAAATGATATGTACAATGGTTACTCAACTTTTAAAAGGCGCTACTGTGGAAGAATTAATGGAAAATGGTCTTTCTGCTAATTACGCTGAACATGGAATGGGTATTTATCCAAGTGATAGTAATGGTTTTCCATTTACTGCAGCATCACTACAATCAATTGGTAATCCTGTAGCAGATCTTGCGGAAAACATGGCTGCCGAAGAAAAAGCTAGAGTTACTTATGAGCATTTAATTGATATGACAAACGATGATGATTTAATAGATCCACTTCTGTTTTTACGTCAGCGGGAAGTAGTCCACTACAAATGGTTTAAAGAACTATATAAAAAATATAAAAAAATGGGTTATTAACAAAAAAATAATAGATAAACTATTATTTTTTAAATATAATCTAACTTATTTTTTTTACGAAGATATATTTTGCGTAATAAATCAACTGGAATTACTGTAAAAGCAAGTACTAAAACAAAAACCAGTTCATACAAAGTTAAACCATAGGTTCTAAAAAGATTACCACCATAGTAAATAAAATATATTTGAATAATACTAACCAATAAAAATATTGCCATAAAGACTTTATTTTTACTTATATTATGAAATATATTTATGTGACTTGTTCGAGCGTTAAAAGCATTGAAGATTCCCATAAATACAAATAAAGTAAAAAAAGCAGTCATAAAATACTTACCATTTAAATCATACCTTATAACATCTTTTATAAAGGGAATTTTTAAAAATAGTAAACAAAGTATCGCTGAATAAACTCCTGTAAACAGTAGCTCTCCTAACATATAACTATTAATTATAGATTCATTTTTAAATTTAGGCTTTTCTTTCATAAATTCAAAACTAGGAGATTCATAAGCAAATGCTAAACCTGCAAGAGTATCCATTATCATGTTTATCCACAACATTTGCATAACAGTCACTGGAGTATTTACGCCAATAAATGGTCCGATAATCGATAATACAAGCGCGCATATATTAATTGTCAACTGAAAAATAATAAATTTACGAATATTTTTAAAAATCGTTCGGCCAAATAATATTGCCATAGAGATTGATTTTATATTATTATCAAGTATAACAATATCACTGGCTTCTTTGGCAACTTCGGTTCCACTTCCCATTGCAAAACCCACATCAGCTTTCTTTAGTGCTGGAGCATCATTTACACCATCACCTGTCATTCCTACTACCAGATTCATTTCTTGGGCAATTTTAACTAATCTGCTTTTATCAGTTGGTTTAGCTCTAGCAATAACTTTTAAATTAGGTAATATTTCTTTGATTGACTCATTATCTAAGTTATTATATTCAACACTTGTTAAAGCTAAACTATTTTTATCTATAATATTAAGTTTTCTAGCAACTACTAAAGCAGTATCTAATGCATCACCTGTAATCATTATAACTTCGACACTTGCATCTTTAATTAATGATATTCCCTCATAACTTTCTTCTCTAACCTCATCTTGAATAAGAACAATTCCTACAAAAATATAGTTATTTACAATTTTTTTATCACTATAAGCAAGCATAATAATTCTCATGCCTTTTTGAGTATATAAATTTATCATATTTTGAATTTTATTAGAATCCCTTATTGGCTTTTTTTCTCCATCGCTATCTAAATAATATCTACATTTCGGAAGAATTATTTCACTAGCTCCTTTAATATAAAAGTGATTAGTCGTAGTTGCACTCGAATATTTGTTATTACTATCAAAAACTTTTTTAGCAATAACATCTTCTTTTTCATATGTACTTATAAATCTTTTAAGTGCTTGGTCTGTTGTATTACCACCGATAATCTTACCATCAGTAATCTCACTACTATTATTTATATTAAGAGACTTAGCTAAAACATCTAAATATTTAGGATATTTAACGAGTTCTACTTCATTACTATAATTGTGACCATCATAATCACAAATCCCAAGAACCGAGAGTTCACCTTTTGTTAGGGTCCCAGTTTTATCAGTTAACAAAATATTAAGTGATCCAGCAGTTTCAATCCCCATCATTTTTCTAACTAAGACATTACTTTTAAGCATTTTTTTCATATTTGTTGAAAGAACAAGTGCGACCATCATTGGAAGACCTTCTGGTACTGAAACTATAATGATTGTAACTGCTAAAGTTAAACCATATATTACATAATCAATCATTAATTTAGGGTTACTAAGTGTTGTCATAATAGCGCTAACTTCAAATTTATTACTAATAAATATTACTGATACTAAATACGAAATAAATACTAAGAAAGCAGCAATATACCCCATAATACTAATTATCTTTGCTAGCTCTCTTAGTCTTGTCTTTAAAGGACTTTCTGGATTAGGTTCTGTAAGCTCCAGCAGAGCTAATCCATATGTTGTATTTATTCCAACTTGAGTAATTCTCATAATACATTCTTGAGAATAAACAACACTACCCTTATATAATGTATTAGTATCACCGGCATTATTTCCTGTAGCTTCTTTATAAACTTCATAACTTTCACCAGTTAAAGAAGATTCATCAACTGTTACCTTACCCTTGATGATTATTCCATCGGCAGGAACTGCCTCGCCACTTGATAAATAAATTATATCGTTAACGACAAGATCATCACTAGAAACATGAATAAGCTTCTTATTTCTTTTTGTTCTAATAAATATTTGACTATTCTCTTTAAAAATTCTATTAAAAGCCTTGCCACTACCATATTCACTTATTGTAGAAATAAAAGACGCTAGAAATATAGCTATAAAAATGCCGAGTGTTTCAAACCAATCAAATTCCCTAAATAAAAAAACTATTTTTACTGCAAGTACAATAAGTAAGATCTTAATAATCGGATCTCCTAGTGATTCAATTAATAATTTAATAAAACTATTATCATTTTTAGTTTCAATTTTATTACTTCCATATTTTTCACGGCTCTTAATTACTTCTTCTTCATTTAATCCTGTAATGTCCATACTTGTCCTCCAGTAAAAATATATGGGACAAGTTACAAAAAAATTCCTAGAACTCAAGGCTTTTAAGTTTACGTTTAGTTTAATTATGTTTTACATAATTAATTGTAAATGGTTTATAAAAACATTGTAAATCAAGTGTCTTATTGTTATAATTTTATTGTAAAGGAGTAGGTGTCTACGTATGGTAAAAAAAATTAAAGTTATCTTACTTTTAATTTCATTATCTGTAATGCTTGGGCTAATGAGCGGAACATATTCCCGATATATTGCTAGTACAAATAGCGATATTAATGCCTCTTTTTCAAACTGGCAAATTTTTGTTCAAAACATTGACATTACAAATAGTGAAGCATCCAATATAACTTTAGAACCAATCATCGAAGAAAACCAGCATGTTGCAACTGGTACGGTAGCACCTTCTAGCAAAGGACATTTTGATATCGATATCGATCCTACTAATGTTGATGTATCATTTGCTTATAACATTAATCTAGAAATTGAAGATGAAAATGATATACCAGATTTAATGATTACTAAGTATGCAATAATACCAACAGATTATAATGAAGGAGATGAACTAGAAATAATTTATTTAGATGACAACATCATTTCTAATTCCTTGTATTATAACAAAGATATTGATACATTTAAATTTGATACCTTTACAATAAGAGTCTACTTCGAGTGGTATGAGGGTGAAGACGAATCAATGGATGATGAGGCTGATACCTTGATTGGTATGCTTGCTGGAGATGGTAATGCATTATTTAAAATGAATGCCAATATCGAATTTGAACAGATTTTAGAATAACATACATACACGAAAGTTACCTCTTTCTTAAGCTATATAATATAGTTCAAAAACTTTAGTGTACTAAAAACGAACTTAATTAAGTTCGTTTTTTAGTTTCATATTTTTAAGCAAAATTATTGTAGACTTGTTTTCTCGATTGAAACAACTGGGATAACTTTACATATTTCTGCTTTTTGATTACCATATATGTGAGTATAATCTTCAGGCAACTTTTTTAATGCAAAAGCTTTATCCTCATTATAGTTAGATTCTGTCCAGTAGCAATCTGCTGATACTAAATATGGGAATTTTTCACTAATAAACTGATATAAACCATTACCGGAAATTGCTTTAGATAGCTCAGTGTTTATTCTATTTGAATAATTTAAATTGCCAATTAATGTATCTGATATATTTTCTCTTACTAAGGTTGAATTAACAACATCCTGGGAAATAATTTTAATTAAATCTTCAACAAGTAAACCTCTAGTACTTGCATTCCAAGTTTCGGTTATATTATTTAAAATATTTTGATAATCGTAATAATTGCCATCCTGATAACTGCCATATGGATTAGGTAATAAGTTAATTCTATTATCTCCTAACGTACTATTAGAATCTATTACATACATTTTTATACATGTAGAACTAATTGATGAACATCGGTTATTATTTATTACATCAATTAGAAGTTCATCGCCTAAATTATATCTAGTGTCACTTGACTGACTATTTTCTAAGGATTGTTCTGCAGTTAGGGTTATAGAAACTTGAATTGAGGGTCTAACTTGATATGAGGGGTCTATTATTTTTTTATTAGCTTCATTTATTTGGTAGTTATAAGCTTTATTACCCCACTGACTATCAATTAAATCGCTTCCTGAATCAAGTGGCCATGATATTGAAATATTAAAATAGCTTTCTTCACCCTTACTTAAAACATAATTTTTACTTAAATTAATATTTATATTAAATGGAAATTCATGAGAAAGAAGATCTTCTACATATTCTGATGGAGAATTATCATCTACTACATAATTATTATCATTATCATCTAAGATTCTTGCACTTATTATTGAATACTCTAATTCAGCATCTGCATCACCTAAATTTTCTATTTTATAAACTTCATCCATTGTTTCCATTCCAGGATAAATATTTGCTAGTGAAATGGTTATTTGGTTAGAAACTTTTTCACCTTTATTTTCTAGTTCAATATACCAAGCTTTAACATCTATTTCTGTACCTACTATTGCCTTGCCACTATAGGCAAACCAAGCAAGAGTAACCGAAATAAATGAAACTGTTATTAAAAACAATGACATTAAATTTAATCGCAGATATACCCGGTGTTTTTTCTTCATCTCGATTCACCCTTTCCCGTAATTACATAATTATTGTTTTCTTTCTCGTCTTTTATCTTCTTTAGCAAGTAAAGTAGATAATAGTTCATAACCTATAATTCCAACTATAGGGATTATAATACATAAGAAGAAGCCTATATTAGTATTTATTATTTTATATATTAACGATAAGATTGGAGATTTGTATTTTATTGCACCAAACAATTGGTCCTCATAAACAATCGGATCTTCAATTAAGTTAGTTAAGCCTTTTGTATTAAAATAATACTTACCCGATTCATCTTGATTAATTTTTACAACCTCGTGAGTTATAATTTTATCTTTAAACGTTCCGACGAGTCCCCGATAACTAATAGCATCCCCAACTTTTATTTCTTCCGGTGAAACCTCTTTAGCAAATAATACATCACCAATATTATATTTAGGTTCCATACTACCAGAAATTACGGTAAACATTCGATAATTAAAAAATGGAAGCTCATTTTTACTTAATTTTTGAAGATATACAGTTAGTATAAAGGCAAAAATTAACATTAAAGAAAAAATTTTAATAATTTCGATAATAATTTTTAAAAGTATATTTGTTTCTGATAATTCACTTAATTTTTTCATGCATTTCTCACTTTCTTATATGTAATTTTTTACTTTATCTAAAAACTCAGCAAATTCATCTTTAAATCTGTTCTTTATATCAGTACTATCGACTGTTGTTTTATTTCTTTCTTTTTTAAGTTCATTAGTAATTATTTCTAAAATTTCTTCATCACTAATGGAGACTCCACTATTAAGAAGCAGTGATATTATTCTTTTTAATTGTTGATGCATCATAATAACAGCATATTCAGATAATCTTTTCTTTTGCTCTCTTTTTGATGAAGATATGGAATCTAACACAAAAAAGTCTAGCATAAATGAATCATCTAATAAACTAAGTAAATCATTATTCCCAGTTGTATCTAAACCATCAATATTGGCATCTTTTTTTCCTTCATCATATGTTTGCATAAATGTCCATAACTTTTCAGCTACTTGAAAATTAGGATTTTTTAAAATTATATTGGTCTTCTTAATTGGTGGCACTACCAAAGCAACATGAGCTTTTTCTAAAGTAGTATAAAGTTCCCCAAACTGCCAGCTAGCAATAAAAGCATTTATCTTTTTAAGTCTAATTCTAACATCTTTTATTTCTTTTTCTATATTTCTAGGGACTTGATCGTTTTCATCATCAGGGTTCTGATTAGCAGTTATTTTAAGTTCAATATTTACTCTTTCAGCTCCAGTTATTGTCGTTGCTGCATATTCTAGAACTCTTTCATCTTTAATTTCCAAATCATCAAGTTCAGCTTCTTTATCAGCAACAAAACGTTGTAAATAAAATATTAATGTAAAAATAAAACGGTTCTCATACGTATTAAATGTCTCTTCTGAACGTTCTATTAATATTTTTGAAGGTTGAACTTCCATTGTGTCTTCATCTATTTTTTCTATATAATGGGTGTGTCTAGATAAGTCTTTTATGCTAGCAACACTTACTTTTTTAGCTTTTTCAACTTTAACAACGTCTTCTTCACGAATAAGTGTAACTTTTGGATTTCTCACTATATTATCTATATAAGGACAAGAGTGTTCAATTTGATCTACCCACTTAAAGTTTATTGAATCACTCGAAAGATCAGATTGATAATACATCTGAGAATTAACTTTTTCTCTAAAGAAATTACTTTTTTTATTTAATTCTTTATTTAATTTAAGACCTTTTGCCATATATATTTTCCGCCTCCTACGCAGCTTTTTTTATTCTTTCTAAAAATTCTATACATTCTTTCATTTTACCATTACCAAAACTTTTATTTAAATAATTAATAAATGGATCTATTTCATCTTTAATAAACAAAATATTTATTTGCTCAATTTTACGGAATATTTTTTTAGCGATAAAATAATCTATTGCGTCAACTTCATCTCCGCCACTAGCAACATAAACCGGAACAAAAATATTTAATTGTTTTAAAATACGATTACCAAATGCAACTCTAAAGTGTTTAATAATATAGTTATCCATTTCTTCAACTTTTTTTAAAGATGTAGCCGATATCGGATAATTTTCAGTAGCATCAGCAAATAATTTTTCCAAATAACTAGAGTTTATATCGAGCGCTTCTTGATCACGACATTTAAATGGCGCAACTTTGGTATTGATATCAATTGGCATCGCTCTATCATAAACTTTGTCAGTAACCATAAATGTCGAGTCGTCATTATTTATAGTCCCAATATACCAAAGATTTTCCGGTAATTTAAGTTTGCCACTAACAACATTTTTAGGATCATCTGGCCAGCCATTTGTAACAAGCTCAATAATCCATTCTTCTCTTGACGGCAACTCTAGAATTGATAACATTTCCGCAAAGTAATATTCAACTCTCGCAATATTCATCTCATCTAATATAATTGTGTGAACATCATCAGTATAGCCAGCTTTATAAAGTTCAGCTAAAACGTCAGACTCATTAAATTTTTTTGTAAACTCATTAAAATATCCTAGTAATTCTGTTTTATCTCGCCAAGAGGGTTCAACCGAAGCGATGCAAGCATCATTTTTAACAAATTTTCCCCAAGCATAAGCCAGTGATGTTTTACCAGTGCCTGATATACCTTGCAGAATAACAAGACGACCGCAAGCTAGACCGGCAATAAACGATCTTAACAGTGATATATCATAATATAGTTTTAATTGTGATGCTGTATAACATCTAAAATTTTCTGCTAGCTCAGCTAATGTAAAGGTATTAGAATATTTTTTAACTTTATATTCTTTAAATTCAATATCTAGTCTACTAAGCTTTGGAAATCTAGAATCACTAGTATCTACTTCTTCATTACTCTCTTCGCCTTCTTCTAACATAGTTTCTTCCTCGCCTGGTTTAAGTCCTAGCTGAGAAACTTTCATTGCCATTATTTCATTTTTTTCTTTCATTAATTTATCTACTTGGGTATTTAAATTATTGATTTCATCAAGTAAATCTTCTTGATTTAAATTTTTGTGATTATATCTAATTAGCCTGCGAATCATAAAGAAAATTAAAAGAACAATAGAAATAACTATAATTACTAAGACAGCAATTGATAAGCCTACCAAAATCCATTCAGCACCATTAAAACTATCTTTATAACCTGTTAAAACAGTTTTATAAGTTTTGAAATTAAACATCTGAGTAAGACCTTTCCAAAAACCTTTTGCCATTGCTTCAAACCCGCTAAAAAAAATTGCGATAAATTCATAAAAGAATCTAAAAAATGTATTCATACTATTCCCCCTGCTTTATATTAAACTTATCATAAATATTAGCATATACTATTTTATGCTGTAAATCAGCTGGAACAAAATTTGCCATAGTTTCTGCAATATTATCTTTTTGAGTAATAAATATAACTTCTGCCATATATAAGTTTCCTTTAGCTTTTTTAACTAAATTATAATGATTTCTAAAACCAACTGCAAATCTAAAACCTTTTTTCTTAAACTTCTGAATAACTTTTTTGTTTTTTATTAAATCTTCAAAATCTATTAAAAATAATATATGAGATTTAGCATATTCATCTTCAATTGCATTTAATAATCCAGTTAATTTTTTTTCTTTTTCAAATAAGCTTGGTGATATATTGATGATATATTTTCTATTAAAATCAATATTTAGCATATCTTTTATTAATTCTGTTAATATCAAAATAAACAATACAGCAGTTTTATCTTCAGCTATAATTCCCTCTGTATAAGTTTTATCAATTATATAATCACTATAAACTTTACTAAAATTAATATTATGTTCTAATTCAGCTGTATATAAGTTTTTACGTCCTTTTATTTGATTTAAATCTATATAAAATTCACTTGATTCAAATTTTTTTAAGAAATATTTAGTAATATCTGAATAACTTTTTTGAATTTTAATTATTTCATTAACTAGATTATCTAATTCTTTAGTATTTATTTCTTTATTAAATTCAATAAGTGTCTTGCGATAAAATTCTCTTTTGGGATTAATTTCACTAATATCTTTACCTTGATCAATTTTTGCAAAAGTTTTTAATATTTGGACATATTTAACTACTTTTTCTTCATATTTACTATCAGAGCTATCATATTCTTTTATTAGTTCATTAGCAATAATGCCTAAGATTTTTTTGATTTTTGTTAAAAGATTTTGACCTTTATAGTCTAAATCTTTTTCACTATAATAGTTATAATATCTAGCATGGATGTATGTAGTTATTAAAATGCTTCTAATTGTTGCTTCATTTGTTACAAGTTTTTCATTACTTAATATTATGTCAATTACTTCATTTATTTCATCTTTTTTAATATTCATGATTGCATCAACTAAATTTTTATTGTTGCGAGTATTATTTCTTATTAAATTTAAATCAATTTTTGTTAGTGTTTCCTCTTCTTCTTCAATAATTATTGCTGGTTCATCTTTAACCTTTTTTTGATCTTTTTTTACATCAGCCATTTCATAATTTGCTATTTCTAATAATGTTGAGTCGATTTCATTTTCATCAACGGGAATAATTCTAAAGAACTGAGTCTTATCAAGTTCATCTTCTTTATCAAATATGTCATCATCAATTTCTTCTGGCATTTCTAATTCAGTTATTTCTGATTCAACTATTACTGGTTCATTCTCATCAATGATAATTTTATCTTGTTCTGTTAAACTAGGATCTTCACTAATAATGATTAATTCATCTTCTGCTAAAGATTCTTTATCTGGTGCAGATTCAACTAATGCCTCATCATTAATGGCATACGGATTAAGTTCTGGTAATATATCTAATTTTATTTTATTTTTCTTGTCTTGATTTTTTAATTTAATAATTTTAGCCCAAATATTTAAAGCAAATGATTTTACCTTTTGTTTGGTTTTAGTCGACTTATCACCTTTTGTTATAGAGTCTACTAAATAAAGAATGATTATCAGCATAATTAATACTGACGGATTAAATAAAGTTTTCCTGAAGATACCAAAACCAGGTAAAATCTTACTTACCTTACCTACTACTTGACTTTGATCAACCGGATCATCTTTCCCACTATTAGCATCTCCCATTGTTATATAAGTTCCACTGTGAATTTCAACTACTCGATGGGTAATATAATCATCTTTTACTTTAAAAGTAATAATATCATTAAGTTCTATTTTAGGATTTAGTTTTACTATAATCCAGTCACCAGCTGATATGGTCTCTTCCATACTATTTGTTTGAACTTCAAACATTGAATATCCAAAGAAATTTGCATAATCCTGATCTAATATTTTGATTTGCACACCTGTATAAATAGAAATAAGTAAAATTATACTAAATAACCCTATTAATATATTTAAACTTAAATTAATTATCTTCTCTTTAGAAAGCCTTAATTTTAATGCCATAGTTCTCATTCGCTCCTATTTTACTCTATATACTATTCTATCACAAAATCAAGAGGTTTGTAAATTAATTTAGAGCATAGATAGTGTAAAATATTTTAGGGGAAGGTATAAAAACTTGCTAAAAAAAATCAAGAG
>Ga0265294_10006352_pt1 | contig 14215 bp, 14 predicted proteins | sample MunlanPumphouse3_FD_192504 | JGI IMG/M metagenome (GOLD analysis project Ga0265294, IMG submission 192504) | Groundwater microbial communities from a municipal landfill in Southern Ontario, Canada - Pumphouse #3 | ecosystem: Environmental > Aquatic > Deep subsurface > Groundwater | place... | reverse complement strand
TGACATTTATTTTTAGCTATAGTATACTTTATTTAGTCAAGAAATGATTAATTTTATTTCTTGGCTACTGAGAGGAATATAATTAATTTTATATTCTTCTCATTTTTTTTAAGGAGAATTATGAAGGTATGTGTCTTAACATTAGGTTGTAAAGTAAATTTATATGAAAGTGAAGTTATAAAAGAACAATTTATAAGTAACAATTTCCAGATAGTAGATTTAAATAATAACCCTAATATAATAATAATTAATACTTGTTCAGTAACAAATCAAAGTGATTCTAAAAGTCGAAAAATGATTAGAAGAGCTAAAAAAATTAATCCCGATAGCATTATAGTTGTTTGTGGATGTTTTGCTGAAAATCATAAAGAAAATATTCTATCTTTAGGAGTAGATATTTTGATCGGAAATAAAGATAAATCTAGAATAATAAATCTAATAAATGATTATTATGAAACAAAAACACCAATTGTTAAATTTTATGATTTAAATAATTCATTATTTGAAGATATGGTTATTAATAATTTCGAAAATAGAACAAGAGGATTTGTTAAAATTCAAGATGGCTGTAATAATTATTGCTCCTATTGTATTATTCCTTATGTGAGAGGAAGCATCCGCAATAAAGATATTAATGTAGCTTACGAAGAAATAAAAGAATTAGTTAATAAAGGCTATAAAGAAATAGTATTAACTGGTATTCATACCGGAAGTTATGGAGCTGGTACTAATTATAATTTAACAACTTTAATAAAAAAAATTAGTTCTTTAAAAGAATTAAAAAGGATAAGAATAAGTAGCATAGAAATAACTGAAATAGATGATGATTTTTTAAAGGAATTAAAAATAAATAAAAAAATATGTGATCACTTACATATCCCTCTTCAAAGTGGGGAAGATTCAGTTCTTAAAATGATGAATCGAAAGTATAATATTCAAGAATATAAAGAACTAATTAATAAAATAAGAAAAATAAGACCTAATATTAATATTACTACTGATGTTATTGTTGGGTTTCCGACTGAAACAAAAGAAAACTTTAGAGAGACTATTAAAAATATAAAGGAAATAAAATTTGGTAAAATTCATGTTTTTCCTTATTCGAAACGAAATGGTACCGCAGCTGCTAGAATGAAAGATATTGTATCAAGTATTGAAAAGAAAAATAGATCAAAAGAATTAATAAATTTATCTTTAGAACTTGAGCATGATTATTATCTGAAATTTATAGATCAAAAGATAGAGGTATTGATTGAAGAGGTAAATGATAATTATAGTATGGGTCATACTAGTAACTATATTAAAGTAGTTATCAACAAAAAATTAAAACCAAACCAAGAATATATTGGGAAATTTACTTTACTTGACAAAAATAATGTCAAAATATTATAAAGAAATTGTTAATATAAAAATAATAATATATAATAATTATAGGTGGATAGCAATATGAAAATGATAGAAGAATTTAGTGTAAGTGGTAAATACGGAAATGATCCTATCAAAGGGAAAGTAACTACTTACACAAATAATCTTAAAAAAGCAACTAAAAAGGGTGTTAAAACTTCAATTATTTCTTCATGGAAAAATATAAAAGGAAGAAATAATACTACTATTTATAATAAAGAATTATTAAAAAAAATTGGAGCAGCTTTAATAATTGGAACGGTAACAATGACATCTTTAACAGGATGTCAAATAAGTCCTAGTTCTAAAACTGAAATAGTAGCTCAAGAAACAATTAGAGTTGAATATACAGTCAAACCAGGTGATAGTTTGTGGAGGATAGCAACACTTTATTCAAATGATGCACAAAATGAAATTTATCGCATATCGGAATTAAACAATATGAAAGATGAAGATATTTTAATTGATGGCCAAATAATAAAAATAGATGTTCCTATTACTTCAACATACTTTGCTGATGAAATTAAAAATATAAAGCAAAATAGTGAAGTAATTGAGTGGGATGCTAAAGAATATTATATTTATAAAGCATTTGATGTACCAGAAAGTGAAATTCATCCTGATAATAAAAATTATTGGGTAGTAAAAGATGAAGTGTTTGATATGTTAGCTCAAGCAAAAATTGCTCGAGAAGGTTTAGCTGAATTAGAAATTTATAATTATCAAGATCAAATAGCTGAAAAAAAAGTCAGTATTAATAATAGTTATAATGAAGCGGTAAGAATTACTGAAAATATCACTGGCAAAGTTTTTGATTTAAAAAACGCATTAGAAGGATATAATAATTATCTTAAATTAGATGAAACTAATACTAAAAGTAAATAAATGATGATGATGTCATCTTTTTATTTTCGTTATTATTTTATATATGTTATTATATTATTATGAATTTTATTAAAGGAAAATATAAAAAAACTATTTTTAAATCAGGTGCCGGATACTTAGTCGGCCTTTTTCGAGTTTATGAAACTGATTCTCAAGATATCGTAAAAAATAAAACAATTACTATTACTGGTTATTTACCCAATCTTAATGAAGAAGGAATTTATGTATTAAAAGGTGAATATATTCACCATGTTAGATATGGATTTCAGTTTGATGTTAAGGAATATGAAAAAGCTAAACCAGATGAAAAAGAAAGTATTATTGAGTTTTTAAGTAGTTCTTTTATAAAAGGTTGTGGTATTAAAACCGCAGAAAAAATATATAATTTATATGGAATTGATTCTTTAAATAAAATAAAAGAAAATAAAGAAAATTTATTATTAGTATCAGGTATGACCGAAAAAAGAGCTCTTAAGATACATGATTCGATAACTAAATATTATAAAGCCGATGAAGATATAATATATTTAAAAAAAAGCGGTTTTTCCCTAAATGATACTATGAAGTTAATTAATTTATATGGAAGTAATATTAAAGATATAATAGAAAATAACATTTATGATTTAAGAGAAGATATTGAATTTAAAAAATTAGATGATATTTTTTTACAATTTAATAATCAAGAAGCTGAAAAAAGAATAAATGCTCTTATAATTCAAACTATGAAAGAATTAACTTTTAAAAATGGTGATATCTATTTAGATAAAATTGAAATAATTATTTATTTAGAACAAGTATATAATATTACAATTAATATTAATAAAAATTTAGAATATTTAGCTTTAAAAAAAGAAATAATAATTGAAAATGAAGATTATTATTTACCTAATGATTATTTAGATGAGGTTTATAGTAGTAATTGCATAGGTAAATTAATAAATGAAAAATCTAAAACAATCAAAAAATTTAATCAATATTTAAAAGAAATAGAAAAAAAATTTAAAATTATTTATAGTGAAGAACAATCTCTTTCTATTAAGAGAGCTTTAGAAAATAGCATATCAATAATAACCGGTAGTCCTGGTACTGGTAAAACAACTATTATTAAAGGTATCATTGAAGTATATAAAAAAATATATAATATATCTCATCTTGATGATCAAGTTTTATTATTAGCGCCTACTGGTAGAGCAGCTAAAAAAATTACTGAAACAACTGGTTATCAATCAAGTACTATTCATCGTTTTCTAAAGTGGGATAAAGAAAAAGACACATTTAAAATAAATGAATTTAATAAGCAACATTATAAATTAATAATTATTGACGAGGTATCAATGATTGACAATCATTTATTAGCATCATTATTTAAAGGGATTAAGTTAAATACCCAAATAGTATTTGTGGGAGATGAATATCAACTTCCGAGTGTAAGGCCTGGTTTGATTTTAAATGATATGATAAATACTAATTTAATAACCCATACTAGTTTAAAAAATATTTATCGTCAAAGTGAAGATTCTTTTATTCCGGATTTAGCTAAAGCTGTTAAAGAAGTGAATATAAATGAAAATATTTTATATAAAAAAGATGATTATAATTTTTTTGTTGTTCCAAGTTATAAAATTAAAGATATTATGAAAGAAGTTCTTATTAAATGTATAGAAAAAAATATTAATGAAAATAATATCCAAGTTCTTGCCCCTATGTATAAAGGTGAAAATGGAATTGATAATTTAAATATTATGCTTCAAAATATATTCAATCCTAAAAGTAAGAATAAACTAGAATTTAAATTTGGTAGTTTAATATTTAGAACTGGTGATAAAGTATTAAATTTAATAAATGATATTGATTTTAATATCTCTAACGGCGATATTGGTTATGTAATAGATATTGATCCTTATAATAAAGATAGTGTATTAACAATTGACTATGATGGTAATATAGTTCCTTATAAAAGAGAAATGCTTAATACCATAATTCATGCATATGCAATCAGTATTCATAAAAGTCAAGGTAATGAATTTGACCATATTATAATGCCAATTACGATGGCTTATTCGCGAATGCTATATAATAAATTAATTTATACTGGCATATCTAGAGCTAAAAAAAGTTTAATTTTAATTGGAGAACCTAAAGCTTTTGAAAAAGCTGTATATAATAATTATAGTGTTATTAGAAAAACAAAATTAAAACAAAAAATTTTGAATAATATAAATAAAAATGGTTAAAATACAATTAAGGAGTTGAAACATATGAAAACAGTAAATAACATGTTTATGTTTGCAGTAGGGGCTGCTATAGGAGCAGGTGCGTATATGAGATTAGAAAATTTATCTAAAAATAAATATAAAGTCAAAAAGAACGTGAATAATGCTATTGATAGTATGGCAAATACAATAAAATAAGAGTATTCTAAAAGAATGCTTTTTTTTGCATAAACATAAATAATACGGAAACAATAATATTATATGAAATATATAAAAAAGATAAACTTATTAGATTTATTTTTAGTTTTAATCAATATTCTATTGGTTATTTTTATAATCGAAAAATTTCAAATTTTAGGATTTTGTTATACTATGGTAACTTTAATATCACCTATATTTTTTGGCTATGCTGTAGCATGGTTTTTAAAACCTTTGATGGTTTTCTTTAATAAATATTTCAATGATAAAATAGCTGTTTTTTTTACTTATCTTTTGATAATATTGTTTTTATCTATTATTAGCTATTTAGCAGTTCCTATTATTATTAATGAAATAAAAAGTTTAATTCCTCAAATTATTAATATTTATGAAAACTTAAATCCTATAATAATTGATAATGTTGATTTTAAAGCAATTGGAACAAAAGTAATTACAATTCTTAATCGATATACAATTAGTATTAAGGATATCTTATTAAACATATTCTACGCTTTATTTATAAGTTATTTCTTTTTAATTAAACATGCAGAAATAAGCAAATTTTTAGGTTCGAAATTACCTAGTGAGTTAATAAATAGAATAAGCATTAATTTAAGAAGTTTTGTAAAAGGAACTTTTATAACGACTTTAATATTATTTGTGATGAGTATTATAAGTTTTTGGATAGCTAAATTACCTTATGCCTTTTTGTTTGCAATTATTATATCCATTACTAATATAATTCCTTTTATTGGTCCATATATTGGAGGAGTGCCATCAGTAATAGTTGCTTTCAATGTAAGTGCTAATTTAGGAATTATTGTCTTAATTATAATATTAGCTCTACAATTAATTGAAAGTATATTTATTAATCCTTATATAATGAGTAAATCTATCAAAATAAATCCGATATTTATTATAATTAGTTTAATCATTTTTGGATATTTTTTTGGAATAATCGGAATGCTTTTATCTACTCCGATAATAACAATAATAAAAACTCTTTATTTATACAATAAAGAGTTTGAAGTAATTAATTTTAAAGTTCTTGGTAAATAGTTTCGTCATAATCATGATCTTTAATATCATAATTTTTTAAAGTGATGGTATCTATTAAATAAAACTTATGAATTAAAGTATTATGATCAGAATATTGACTTACAGGATCATCCCAAGTTAAATCTAAATGTAGCCACTGGTTATTAATGAAAATTGCATTCCATACATGTGTTTCTGAAGCAACTTTGAAATTAGGAACATTTAATCTATTCAAAAATAAAGCCATCGCATCTGCATATCCTCCACAAATCGCAAAATTTTCTATTAATGGTCCATAAGCAATATTAGATTTATAATTTATTATTCCATTTATTCTATCTTGATCATATTTAGTATTATTTATTATATAATCATGAATTGTTAAAATTTTATCTTCAAGTGCTATATCACTAGTTAAATAGTTGTGCATAATATAATCTATTTTTTTATTTATTTCATCAATTTCTAATTGCTGGTAAGCTTTAGTTACTTCAACATTTATTTCTCCAGATTCATTATTAATAACTTTAATACTACTAAAGTTATTAAAGGGACTTATAAAATTATTAATATGAGTCAGCAATGTTGAATCAGTACTTATTGTATTTACATCTTTTGTGCAATCAACATATTGTGAAGGGCAGTAAAATGTAAATTTATCATATCCATTATTTAAAATCGAATAAAAAATATTTTTTATATCTTGTTTGCTATAGGGAATATAATCAATACTTTCTTGAACAAATTTATAATTATTATTTTTATAATATTCATTTGGATTAGTTATAATGACAGTTGGCTGATGTTTTAATAAAATAGCTATCTTATCTGTAATAAAATCAAGATTATATCCTATTAATATAGTAATTATTATAGAGAATATCAAATAATAAAGTTTTTTCAAATGAATCACCTATAATAATAATATCAAAATAATAAAAAAAAAGAAACAATTACATTTCTTTAACTTTTTTGTTTAATCTTGATTTTTGACGGTCACAAGTGTTTTGTTTAATTAATCCTTTGCTAGCGGCTTTATCAATATATTGAATAGCATGTTTTAATTCATCATTTGCAGCTTCTTTATCTTTATTTTTAACAGCTGTTTCAATCTTTTTAATAGAATTTTTAATTCTTGAAGTGTAAATTTTATTTTTATTTGATATAATAGCAGTAGTTTTAACACTTTTCTTTGCACTCTTTATATTAGGCACTTTAACTCGCTCCTTCCTTAAATACAATATAAATTGTATCAAAGAAATTATTGAAAAGCAAATAAAATGTTGCTTTATTATGCTCTTTAATGATAGAATTGTAATAGAGATTGTATAGGTGATATAATAATGTATATTAAAAGTCAATTGAAAAAAAGATTGTTTATATCAGTTGCAACTGTTTTTATATTGGTTATTACTATTGTAGGTTCATCATACGGTTTGTTTATGGATGTAAAAACTGATATTAAAGCTCAGGTACTAAGTGTCGGTGATTTACAAATCACATATACTAGTGGTTCAGCAATAAATTTAACGGAATTAAAACCTATGTCAGATGAATTAGCGATGCTAGAATCTAATAATATTTATACTTTTGCAATTGATAATACTGGTGCTGTACCATATACTTATTCAATTAGTTTAGATGATAATCCTAGTTTATTAGATAGAAATCTACTTTCTCATAATTATATTCGTTATAACCTAAATGAAGAAGGACCTAATTTATTGGGAAATCAACCTCAAAATAAAATATATACTGGAGTGCTTGAACCGGGTAAAGCTAAGTGGTATTCATTGAGAATATGGGTGGCAGATGCAAATATTTACGAATTACCAAATGAAGCATTAGGAAGTGAAATCCATTTAAATATCGTAATAAATGGAAAAGCTGGACTTATAGAATAAAAAAGGAGTGTAAAAGTGGAAAAAGAAATACTATTTGATAGTTTAGAACAAAAAGAAGCAACTGAAAGGGTATTAGCAGCAGTCAGAATAAAAACAATTGGTAAAGAATTATTTGAATTAAATAATGAGATAGTAATATATGCTAGTAATATAGACAAGATATTAGAAAGAAATAATTTAAAGCCTCGATATTTAGAAAAAATAGGTATTTTAGATAATATATCTAATGTGACATTAGACGATGATTTATTTAATATCGATTTTCGCGTTAAAGAAGTTATTGAAGATTTAATTAAAAGAATTAATACAAGAATCAATTTAGTAAAAAATAATGAAGTATTAATTAATGAATTAACCGAAACTTATAAAATTGATGAACAAAAAATTTCTGAAGATATTAATATCGCAAAATTAAATAAAAATGATTTTGATGAATTAATAGAAATATAATTATTAAAGGAGAGATTTAAAATGACACCTGAACAAATAGCAAAATTAGATAAAGAAAAAAGCCTAGAAAGAGAAAAAAGAATCAATGATTTTATTAAAAAAATTGAAACTAGTGGATTTATTATTGATGATTATGTCAAAGTAACTGAATTAACCGAATTAGTAGCAAAAGGTGAAGTAAAACCAATTAATCAAATAAATGACTTAATAAATCTAAAAAAACAAATGGATTCATTTGATGTAGTAAAAATTTCTAAAGATTTTAGAAAAGATTTAAGGAATGAAATTGATTCAATAGTAAATAGTATGAGTAAGAATACTAAAGCTCCTACAATATCAACTATTGATGGAAATATAACTGAAACGGAAAGATTTAATAAATTAATTTCGAATATCAAAGTTAAAGCTGGAATTGTATTAGCAGAGAATCGAGTTGAAAGTGCTGTTGCAAGTCGAGAAGAAACTTATCGAAAAATTCAAGAATTAAGTAGTAACACTTCATTAAATGCTGAACAAAAAAATATTGAATGGAAAAGATTATTAAGTATTTATAACGGTGCTAATTTAGATACGATAAGAAATGCTAAAAGAATTACTGATAGAGGAAGTAGTAATATTACAGTAGATTATCTTGATGACTTGATGAAAGACTTCAATAAAATATATCAAGAAGTTATGATAATGAATTTAGAAGATAACACTAAAAAAATTATGATTGATAATTTTAGAAATATTGCCTCTACATTTACAAAATATCAAAAAATGATTTCGATTTATATTAGTAATCAACAAAAAAGGGAAAAATTATTAAAATATTTAGGAATTAAATTTAATAAAGAAATGAGTAAAGAAAAAGAAGAAGTTAAAGATCATGAAATTAAAAAGCAAGAACCTATTATAGAAGATGCATTTAAAATTAATGATACTGTTTATTATAATGGCAAAGCTGAATCTTTAACACTAGGTCCTTCTGCTACCAATTTAGAATTAGAAATTGGTAAAAAATATAAAGTTGAAAATGTAGTCATAAAAGATGGATTAACTTATTTTGAATTAGAGGGGATTAATGGATTATTTGAATCATCTCGATTTGATAGTAAAAAATTAAAAGATGAAGAAATAAAAATAAATGAAGAAATAATTGAAAGAGAAGCAGCTCCAACTACTATAGAAACATCTTCATTAAATAGCGATGAAATACAACTTGATGAAGAAATAAAAACAAATGAAGAAATAATTGAAAGAGAAGTAGCTCCAACTACTATAGAAACATCTTCATTAAATAGCGATGAAATACAACTTGATGAAGAAATAAAAAACAATTTAGGTAATAAAGTAATTTCTGTTAAAGAGGGACAAAATCCAGGATATGGAACACTTACTTGGAAACTTGTAGCATTAGCAGGGATAGCCGCAGGAGCAAGTATTGGTGTGGCTCCTATAGCATTAGTTTCAGCCGTTATATGGGCTTATAGCGAATATCGTGATCGAGTAGATATAAGTAAAAAAGAAAAATTTTTTCCATCAATCTTTAATAAACTTAAAACTAAAATAGAATCAGTAGATATTGATAAAGAAAAAGCTAATGAATTAATGCAATTAATTTCTGGAGTAGATGAAAAAAACAAAGCTCAAGGCCTAGAACAAGAAGAACAAAATAAAGGGATGGGAATATAAAAATGAAGTTGGATACTGTTGTGGAACTAGAAAGTAATAAAAAATATTATATCTTAGATGAAACTATTCAGAATGATAAAAAATATTTTTTAGCTACTAAATTAGATGAAAATGAAGAAATGACGGCTGAATCTACTATATTTGAAGAAAATAAAGTAGGAGAAGATTTTTTCTTAAAAGAAGTTACAGATGATAAAACAGCAAGATATATATTATCAGTATTTACTACTACTTTAATAAATGAAATAGAAGACGAAAAAAAAGAAGATTAATATCTTCCTGCGCCAAGCTTATGATATACTTCATAAGCTTTTTCTTTGGCTATTTGGTTTGTTTTTTCAATTCCTTTGTCTAATACTTTTTCAATTGTGTCATCTTTTATTATCTTATAATATTTTGTTTGGATATTTTTAAGTAAAGTTTCTACTTCATCAGCTACCTTATTTTTAAATATTCCGTAATTTGCTTTTTCAAATTCTTTTTCAATTGATTTAATGTTTTTATTTGTTAGTGAACTATATATAGTTATTAAGTTTGATATTCCAGGTTTATTAATAGGGTCATATTTTACTGTTGTTTCCGAATCAGTTACGGCACTCATAATTTTATTTCTTGCAATATCTAATTCATCTAATAAATATAAATTCCCTTTAGGGTTTTCATCTGTTTTACTCATTTTCTTAGTTGGATCTTGTAAATTCATTATTTTAGCTCCAGTTTCAGGTAAAAAAGGAACAGGTATTTTAAAAGTGTTGCCATATTTATTATTAAATCTTTCTGCGATATTTCTAGCTAGTTCAACATGTTGTTTTTGATCTATTCCAACTGGAACTATATCAGCATCATAAATTAAAATATCAGCTGCCATTAAGACAGGGTATGTAAATAAGCCGGTAGTAACACCACTTGTCATTTGCTTTTGACTTTTTTCTTTAAATTGAGTCATTCTATTCATTTCACCAATATAACTGTTACATTCTAAGGCCCATGATAACATTGGATGGTAAATATTTTCTGATTGATTAAATATATAAGTATTTTTCCCATCTAAACCACAAGCTAAATATAATCCAACTATTTCTCTAATTTTTTTTCTTAATTGATCAGGATTAGGGTTAACAGTTAATGAATGTAAATCAGCAACAAATATAAAACTTTCATATTTTTTTTGAATTTCAATAAATTGTTTTATTGCTCCTATATAATTTCCAATAGTTAAATTTCCAGTTGGTTGGATGCCAGAAAGCATTCTTTTCATTTCTATCACCACTTTAATATTATCATAAAATGTATAAATTTCAAATATATATCCATATTATAATTAAGGAGAAGAATTTATGAAGAAAAAATATTTGTTATTAAGTTTACTATTATTATTTATTACAATAGGTTGTACTTTAGGTAATACCCCTAAATCAAAAGTATCTGATTTATTAAAACGCTATAATAATCAAGATGATGTCATTAAAACAGAATTAGGAGATTATTTAAATGCTCTTGATTTAGATGATGATAATTTAACCGGATATCAAGATATATATTTAAGACAATATTCTGATCTTAAATATAATATTAAAGACGAAAGAATTGATGGTGATACTGCAACTGTCGAAGTAGAAATAACAGTGTATGATTACTATACAGCTGAAAATGAAATAAATAATTATATAAGTGCTAATCAAGAAGAATTCTATGATGATGAAGATGTATATGATCCTAATAAAGCTTTAAAATATCGAATAACAGAATTAGGAAAAACTAATAATACAATCAATTATACTTTAGATTTTACTTTAACAAAAATAAATAATGTTTGGACAGTAGATACTCTAACAAATGAGCAATTAGAAAAAATTCATGGGACTTATTCGCATTAAGTCTTTTTTTCATAATTAAGAATAATATTATTAAGGTGAAGTTATGAAAAAAATAATAATATTACTACTTTTATTAATACCAATAAAAGTAAATGCAAATGAACTTGCAAAAACATCAGTATCAAGTATATTGATGGAACAAAGTACAGGGAAGGTATTATACGAAAAGAAAAGTAATGAACAATTACCTCCAGCAAGTATGACCAAAATTATGACATTACTTTTAATAATGGAAGCATTAGAAAAAGAAAAAATAACTTTAAAAGATGAAGTGTTAATAACTAATAATGCAGCTAGTATGGGTGGAAGTCAAGTATTTTTAGAAAGCGGTAGTAAAATAAAAGCCGAAGAATTACTAAAAAGTATTGCGATTGCAAGCGCCAATGATGCCTCAGTTGCGATGGCTGAACATATAGCTGGAACAAATGATGAATATGTTAAAAAAATGAATGAAAGGTGTAAAGAATTAGGATGTACTAGTACTAATTTTATGAATGTCCACGGATTAGATGAAAATAATCATTATTCTTCAGCTAAAGATATGGCGTTAATTACTAGAGAATTACTTAAACATGAAAAAATATTAAATTATACTAGTATATACGAGGAATATTTAAATAAACCAGATGGTACTTCTACTTGGATGGTTAATACTAATAAATTAATAAAATACTATAGTGGATTAGATGGCCTTAAAACTGGTTTTACTAATGCAGCTGGTTATTGTCTTACTGCAACTGCTGTAAGAAATAATATGAGATTAATAAGCGTGGTTATGAAATCACCAACAACTAAAGATAGAAGTAATGATACGGTCGAATTATTAAATTATGGTTTTAGTAATTTTAAATTAAAAATAATATTAGATGCTAAACATGATTTAGGTACAATCGAAATATTAAATGGCAAAAAAGAAAATGTTGCTATAAGATTAATCGAAAATGCCACAAACTTAGAAAATATGAATGAAGAAAAAAAATATACTTATAATATAATAACGAATAAAATAAAAGCTCCAGTTAGAATTGGAGATGTAGTTGGGCATTTAGAAATAATAGAAAATAATAAAGTAATAAATAGAGTAAATATAACAGTTAAAGAAAATATTAATAAAGCAAATATTTGGGATTTATACATCAGAAATTTAAACAATATATTAATTGGAAAATAATTCCATTTCAGCCTTGATTATTGACTATTAAATACATAACATTGTAAAATTAATATTGAAAAAATATACAGCACAAAGAAAGATGCACAGTGATCAAACTTAAAAAAATCAATAAAATTTTAATAAAATTAATATATATTTCTTTATTTTTTCTATTGTTAGGTTTTAGTTATGCGTTTTTTACTGCTAATATAACTGGTTCAGAAAGCACAACTACGATAACAGTAACTGGTGGAACAATGGATATTACTTTTAATGGTGGAAATAATATAAATATGGGTAATATGCTTCCAAGAGAAGCTGCATGGGGAACAAAAACATTTACGGTAACTGGAAATAATACTACTACTTTAACGATGAATTATCATCTTAATTTAATAATCGAATCAAATACTTTTTCTTATGATGCCTTAAAATACAAATTAACATCAACTAATACAGGAGCTAATGGCACAATTGCTCCATCTATGACATGGATGCGTGGTGTAGGAACAGGAGCAAGAGACATTTTTTTAGGAAATGGATCATTTACCGGACCAACAAGTGGAGACAAAGTACATACTTACGTTTTGGATATTTATTTTCCAGAACCGGGATATAATCAAAATTATGACCAAGGTAAATCATTTAGCGCTCATATCGAAATAGAAGAAGGAGAAGTAGCAACTAACCCATATTTAAATGATTATTTAATTAGTCAATATGGAGGTTCATCATCTATAACCGTAGCACCAGCTGGAACATTTGATAATATAAATGGTGAGACTGAAAATGTAATGTATAAAATGGAAGATGACTATGGTATGAGTTATTATTTAAGAGGAGCAAAGGACTATGTTAATAATAATATTATCTTTGCAAGGCATCAATGGAAGATAGTTAGAATAAATGGTGATGGCAGTGTAAGATTAATCTATAATGGAACCTACCCAAATGATAGTTGCGACATTAAATCAACAGGAACAGCAACTCAAATGGGAATATCGAAATTTAATACAAATGGAAATGATAATAAATATGTGGGATATATGTATGGAGGAGCAGATGGCGAAGCGTCAACTTCGAGAATGCAGGCGACAACAAATGAAACAAATAGCACCATAAAAACATATTTAGATAATTGGTATGCATCTAATATATCAGGAACAAATTATGAAGATTACATATCTGATACCTTATTTTGTAATGATCGGCAACTCCAAAGTGAAGTAGGAGGATTAGCAACTGGCACAGGTTTTGGGGAAAGCATAACTAGATATGCAGCATATTATCGATTATCTACAAAGAAAATTCCAAATATAAAATGTGGACTTAAAAATGATAGATTTACAGTATCAGATACAGTAAAAGGAAATGGAGCATTAACATACCCGATAGGGCTATTGACTCCAGATGAAA
>Ga0265294_10006351_pt1 | contig 14216 bp, 14 predicted proteins | sample MunlanPumphouse3_FD_192504 | JGI IMG/M metagenome (GOLD analysis project Ga0265294, IMG submission 192504) | Groundwater microbial communities from a municipal landfill in Southern Ontario, Canada - Pumphouse #3 | ecosystem: Environmental > Aquatic > Deep subsurface > Groundwater | place... | reverse complement strand
TAATTACAGTCATTGCGGTCAAACAAATCAATATCTATGAAAAAGAAGTCGGTGCTCATGATGGCAAAGAAATCGTCATCGATGAACTCGCAGGTATGTGGTTGGCACTAAGCATTTGCAGTATCAATAACGACAATATGCTCTACTTAGCTCCTTTAGCCTTTATCTACTTCCGACTTTTTGACATTTGGAAACCTTCCATTATAGGACGAATTGACAAAAACGTAGAAGGTGGTTGGGGCGTAATGGGCGATGACATCGTTGCAGGAATTGCAGCTGGAATTGCTGCGAGTGCGACGTATCAAGGACTTCTTTACTTTTTATTGGTCTAGTTTTAAATAATCACTTCATATCGAACATTTGACCCAAAGTTTGAAGGCATCCATATTCAAGTAATATAGAGATATCTCAGATTGTTGTTACTTTATTAAGTACTTTTATTTGCCATTTATTTAAAGATTTTAAGCGGTGAATATCCCAAACTTTATTTTTTCTGCAATATATTCAATACTGTTTATAATTGGCATACAAAAAATGAAGAAACTAAAACACTTATAATAAGTAGAACTTAAAAAAAGGGATAAATTGTAAGGGAGTGGTAGAAATTCCGTGCTAAATATTAGCACGGAATGATAAAAAAAACTATTTAGTTTCTTCTTTTTTCTCTTCAGTAGCTACTGGAGCTTCTTCTTTTGTTTCTTCAGTTACAACTGGAGTTGCTACTTCTTCTTTTTTCTCTTCAACAGCTACTGGAGCTTCTTCTTTTGCAGTTTCTGGTGCTTGAACTGCAGGAGCTGCAGCTTCTTGAGCTGTTTCAGTAGCAACTGGTGCTGCTGCTTTTTCTTCTGTACAACCAGTTAATACTGCTAGTGCAATTACTGAACCTAATAAAATCTTTTTCATGGATGGCATCCTTTTTTATTTACATAATGTTTATTTTGTTTTATAAAAACAAGGGTGGAATTATACCAAAATTATTGGTAAAAAAAATTGAACAGTGTCATTTAATGACATAAAATTTTATAATTTCCTTCTTTCTATTTCACAATACTACGTATTTCTCGGATTAGTAAGGGAGTCAAAACAGATTATCACATTGTAAAATATGGTTATTTTAATGCTGACTGCAGACAATTTTATCTCAGAAAATCAAGATAATTTAATTTTATGGAAGCACATGGCGAAAAATCTGGTTTTTCTTTTTTGTTAAAATTAAAGTGGATTTAAGATTAAAACTATATAATTTCGACGTAAAAGATATAGAACTATTTTATATGTTTTATGCGGGAGTAGCTCAGTTGGCTAGAGCTTCTGCCTTCCAAGCAGATTGTCGCGAGTTCGAGTCTCGTCTCCCGCTCCATAAAACTACGCTTAGGCGTATTTTCTTAATTACTTTTCCCCTCTAAATTAATACAATAAATCATAATTTTACCTATTTCAGACTGTTTTAGCCCAAAACATTTCTATTTCAGTGGGCTAAATTCTATTCTTTTTGATATAATAATCTTTTAATTTAGGACAAACTATGAGCATTAAAAAAGTGATTGGAAGAAGAGAAGTTGTTTCTATTGTGGAACTGGAATTAAATGACATTGATGCAAAAATTGACACAGGTGCCGATTCAAATGCACTGCATTGTGATGATATTTTTATAGATGAAAATAACTTTGTTTATTTTAAACTTTTAGATGAAGTGCATCCTTCGTATCATGGAAAACAGATGAAAATGCCTCTTTATAAAGTCAAAAGAGTTAAAAGCTCAAACGGTGAAATGCAACTAAGACCCTCAATTAAAGTAACACTTGATTTTTTCGGAAAACAGTATAAAAGTGTTATTTCTTTAACCAACCGTGCAGATATGAAATATCCAATGCTTATTGGAAGACAATTTTTATGTAAAAGATTTTTAGTGGATGTCTCTTGCGATTATCTGACCAAAAAACTATAAAATACAAAGGCAAAAAATGAGAGTGTATGTATTATCAAGAAATCCAAGTTTATATTCAACGCGAAGATTAGTCGAAGCTGGTCAACAAAAAGGTTGGGAAGTTCGTGTTATTGATTATTTAAAATGCAGTATTGAAATTATGAAAAACGAATTAAAGATTAACTATTTGGGAAAAGAACTTCCAACTCCTGATGCGATTATTCCAAGAGTAGGGGCGAGCCGAACTTTTTATGGAGCTGCCATGGTGCGACACTTTGAAATGATGGACGTCTTTACCGTAACAGGAAGTTTGGCAATTAAACGAAGTCGAGATAAATTACGAAGTTTACAAATTTTGTCAAAAAATGGTGTGGATATGCCGAAAACGGTTTTTGCTTCTAATAAATCCAATGCGAAAGATGTAATTGCATTAAGTGGTGGAGCTCCATTGGTTTTAAAAATTTTAGAAGGAACTCAAGGCGTGGGAGTGGTTTTAGTCGACAGTGAAAAAGCTGCAAAATCGGTCTTGGACGCTTTTTATGGCATGGATGTTAATTTATTGGTGCAAGAGTATATTGAAGAAGCCGGTGGTGCCGATATTCGTGTGTTTATTGTTGGTGGCGAAATTGTAGGTGCCATGAAACGACAAGGAGCTGAAGGTGATTTTAGGTCAAACTTACATCAAGGTGGAAGTGCCAGTGCGTATAAACTTAACCGAAAAGAAAAAATGACAGCTTTAGCCGCTGCAAAAGCCATGGGGCTTGGAGTATGCGGGGTTGATATGATTCCTTCAAAACGAGGACCATTGGTTATGGAAGTGAACTCTTCTCCTGGACTTGAAGGAATAGAAAAATCAACCGGTATTGATATTGCGAGTAAAATCATGGGATACATTGAAAAAAATGTGAAACCAAAATGTGCGGTTAATCCTCAAAAAAGAAAGATCAAAAAAGATAATATTGGAGCATAATGGTAGCAAATAGTAAATTCGTTCTTGGAGGTATTGAGGTTCCAAGAGGAAGTAATATTACCATTAATTTAGAACTTCCTAAGCTCTACAATACCCCTACTCAACTTCCTGTAAGAGTTATACGAGGAAGAAAGAATGGTCCTGTTATATTTATCAGTGCGGCGATTCATGGGGATGAGTTAAATGGAATTGAAATTATTCGACGATTTAGAAAACTCAATATCATTGGAAAATTACGAGGAACGATTATTTTAGTGCCCATTGTCAATGTGTATGGCATTATGACTCTTTCACGCTATTTACCCGACAGAAGGGATTTAAATCGAAGTTTTCCTGGAAGTATCAAAGGTTCACTTGCCAGTAGAGTTGCCAAAATATTTTTTGATGAAATCGTCAGTAAATGCGATTTAGGCATCGATTTACACACCGCTTCAATTCATAAATCAAATCTTCCGCAAGTCAGAACCAATATAGATAATGAGTTTACCTTTCATCTGGCAAAAGCGTTTGAAGCGCCAGTTATTTTGCATTCAGAACTTAAAGATGGTTCTTTACGAGCTGTGGCACAAGAACAAGGTATTCCTATTTTACTGTATGAAGCAGGGGAAGCGTTGCGTTTTGATGAAACAAGCATTCGTATTGGGGTTAAAGGCATTGTAAATGTATTGCGAGCGAATAATATGCTTCCCAATATATTAAAAAGAAAATACACCAAATCGCCCATTGTTTCACGAATAAGCCAATGGATTCGTTCGAGCGATAGCGGAATGATTCGTACCATCAAAGCTTTAGGGGATACAGTCAAAGAAGATGAAATCATTGCATATATTGATGAGCCTTTAGGTGACAGAAGTTTTGAAATCAAAGCGATTTACGATGGTATTATTATTGGGAAATCTGAAATTCCTCTGGTTCAAGAGGGGGATGCCATTTTCCATATTGCGAAGTTAAAAAATTTAGAAAGCGCTGAAGAAAAAATAGAGTTTTTCAATGAAAATGCGATTGAACAAAGCGAATTTTATGAATTATATAATGAAGAGATAATCGAAGAATAAAACAATGTATCTGTTTAAAAATCCCAATCAACCAAAGGGCAATAATGTTTGATGTTAATCTTAATCCGTTCCACTTAAAAGATATTGAAAATGAGATTCACCCTTCCATTTTTATTAAAAATGACGCCTACGATGTGTTAATTATGCGATTGCCGTATAAGAGTCAAAAAAGCTTTAAAAATGAGAGTTATGCTTTTGTAGTAACCCAAACATCGTATTATTGGTACGATAAAATAAAAAAAGAGTTTACCGATTTGCATGATATTCAAGGCTTGTACTCCATTTTAAACGATAAAATAAATATTGCCATGCACATGACCTATAATTTGTACAATAAAATTGAACGCATTGAAGATGGATTTTATGAACATCGCTACATCAAACGATTCAATCATCAGTGGTTTTTTTACAAAAACAGTTTGATTAAAATCAATCGAGTTATCAGTAAAGCCATGGAAGCCTTGAAAATGTTTATTAAAGATTATAAAATCCAAGACGATTTTTTGGAGATTAACTTTAAAGATTTATTGGAACATTTAGAAAGAACCAGCAGAACAGCAGCGCATGCGTTAGAAAAATTAGACGCTTTGTATAACTTTTATGTCAGTAACAGCAATGAAAAGATGAATAAAACCATTTATGTACTGACGTTACTTTCAGGAATATTTTTACCCTTAAATTTAATTGTGGGTTTCTTTGGGATGAATACGAGTTCTTTGCCTTTTTCTGGTTCTGCGGGTGGAACCTATTTTGTGATGATGATTCTACTTTTGATGATTCTGGTCTCTTTTAGTATTATTGTGTATGTTAAAAAAATGAAAATAAAGGATTGAGTATGAAGTTGGGTGTTTCATCGTGTTTATTGGGCAATTTATGCCGTTATGATGGCGCTCATGCCAAAGATGAGTATATTGTCAAGATTTTACAAAACTATTTTGAACTTGTCCCTTATTGCCCCGAACATTTAGTATTTGGAACACCACGTGATACCATTCGTTTGGTGGAAATCAATGATACAATAAGGGTAAAAACCAATAAAGCCAACAGTGATGTTACGGATATTTTAGAGGATGTTTCCTTGAAATGTGCTCAAAAGATTCAGCAAGATAATGTGTGTGGATTTATTTTAAAATCAAAATCGCCAACATGTGGAATGGAGCGTGTCAAAGTTTATCAAGAAATCAATGCGCCTTGTGAAAAAAAAGGAGTGGGACTTTTTGCTCACCATATTAAAGATTTGTATCCTTTTTTGCCACTGGAAGAAGAGGGGCGCTTGCACGATGATTGGTTAAAAGAGAATTTCTTAATGCAAATTTTTGCCTACAAAGATTTGCATGAGTTTTTAGCGCAGAAACCTACCTTTAATGATTTGGTGGTGTTTCACACCCATTACAAATATTTAATTTACGCCAAATCTCAAACATCTTATAAACAACTGGGTAATATTGTAGCCAATCATGAAAAAAAATCTTTGGAAGAGGTTTTAAACAGCTATAAAATAGGTTTTTTAGAAGCCATTAGTTTAAAAGGGGATATTGCAAAAACCTACAATGTGTTGTTGCATATTTATGGGTATTTCAAAAAAGAGATTTCCAATGATGAAAAAGAGATTGTGTTAGCCACCCTTGAAGAGTATAAAGAGCAAATTATTCCTTTGATTGCTGTGATAAAAATCATTAATATTTATGTCACACGATTTAATATAGAGTATTTAAAAACACAAAAATTTTTAAATCCATATCCAAAAGAACTGGCACTTCGTTCAACTGTTTTGGCATATAAGTGAAAGAAATTCTTTGGTTTAGGCGAGATTTACGCCTTGAAGACAATGCTATTTTAGAGCATGCTTTGGGTGAAGTGTTGCCTATTTTTATTTTTGACCCCAATATTTTAGACCGTTTGCCCAAAGAGGATAAGCGGGTCAGTTTTATTTACAAAAGTGTTATGCAGTTAAAAAAACAGCTTCAATCAATTGATTTAGATTTGGCCATTTTTTATGGAAATCCCCAAGATATTTTTCAAGAATTACACAAAGAGGGTTTTAGTAAAGTTTTGTGTTCCGTTGATTTTGATGCGTATGCGATTAAAAGAGACAAAGAGATTGAAGCTATTTTGCCCATGCAACGTTTTTTAGACTCTTTTATTCTTGATCCCAAAGATCATTTAAAAAAAGACCATACGCCTTATAAAATGTTTACTCCTTTTTACAAAAGTTTACAGGGTATTTGGGAAGCTTCACACATTCAAGAGTATGAAAGAAACCTCAATCTAAAAAAAATCCAATGGGATTATTCGTCTTATCCTAGTCTAAAAACATTGGGTTTTGAAGAACAATCTTTGCCTTCATTTTTAGAAAAAACAGCGTTGGAATTGTTGGAAATTTTCAAAGAAAAAATAGAGGAGTATGAAAAAAATCGCGATTATTTTTATACAGATGCCACCTCAAAATTATCGGTGCATTTGCGTTTTGGTTTAATCTCTGCCAAACAAATATTTAACTTTGTTCGACAATTAAAAAGCTCATCGGGTGTGGAGTGTTTTATCAAAGAGCTGTTTTGGAGAGAGTTTTACAACTACATTTTGTATCATTTTCCCCAAAGTGAATTTGAAAATTTTAATGGTTCACCACTTCTTTGGCAAAACAGCGATGAGGCATTTCAAAAGTGGACCAATGCCCAAACGGGACTGCCTTTAATTGATGCTGCGATGCAACATCTCAATAAAACTGGTTTGATGCACAATCGATTGCGAATGGTAGTGGCTTCTTTTGCTACGAAGAATTTATTAATTCCTTGGAAACGGTGTGAAGCGTATTTTTCTTTAAAGTTGCTCGATTATGAAGTCTGTTCCAATGTGGGTTCTTGGCAGTGGGCTGCTAGTACGGGGGCGGATAGTGTTCCATATTTTAGAGTATTTAATCCGTATATTCAATCGAAGAAATTTGACAAAAATGGGATATTTATCCAAAGTGTATTAGGTCAATTAAAAGAAGTTGATGCTAAACTTCTGCATATAGAAAATGGTTTAGCCAATCATCTTTTTATTCATTATCCAAAGCCAATCGTTTTGATTGAGTTTTCACGAAAAAGAGCCATACAATTTTACAAAAATGTAGCCACTCTTTAAGAAATAATCGTTAGAATCGAATTGATGTATTCACTAAGGGGAAACGGAATGTTTTTAAATAAAATAATTGGTCTAATTTCAAAAGATATTGCAATTGATTTAGGTACGGCCAATATTGTGATTTGTATTAAAGACAAAGGAATTGTGGTCAATGAACCCTCCGTTGTTGCAGTTCAAGAAGACCGATTTGGGAAAAGAAAGATATTAGCCGTAGGGCAAGAAGCCAAACAGATGTTGGGTAAAACGCCACCGAATATTAAAGCGGTAAGACCAATTCAAGGCGGTGTTATTTCCGATTTTGAAATTACGGAAATTATAATTAAACATTTTATCAATAAAATTCATAATCGAAAATCCTTTATTAAACCACGGGTTATTATTTGTGTTCCGTTTGGAGTAACGCCTGTAGAGCGAAATGCGGTGCGAGATTCTGCGATTAATGCAGGAGCAAGAGAAGTTATTTTAATCGAAGAGCCAATGGCTGCAGCCATTGGAACAGGAATACCCGTAAGTGATCCACAGGGGTATATTATTGTCGATATTGGTGCAGGCACCACCGAAGTTGCTGTAACTTCTTTGGGCGGATTGGTTATTTGCAAAGCATCACGTGCTGCTGGGGATAAGTTTGATGAAGCCATTACCAATTATGTTCGACACAACTACAATTTGTATATTGGTGAAAAAACAGCAGAGCAAATAAAAATTGAAATTGGTTCGGCGATTAAACTGGGTGAAGAACTTAAAATAAAAGTCAATGGACGCGATAATTCGGGTTTTCTTACGACCATTGAATTAGGCAGTGAAGGGGTACGTTTTGCCATTGATGAGTTGCTCAAAGAGATTATTTTGGTTATTAAAAATGTTTTAGAAACCATTCCTCCAGATTTAGCAGCCGATGCGGTGGATAATGGCATCATTTTAACAGGAGGGGGTTCTTTGATTCGAGGATTAGATACGTATATTGCCAATACCATTAAACTGCCTGTGAAGTTATCCAATGAACCTCTTTTAGCCGTTGCTTATGGAATGAATGAAGTGATTAACAACGCCAAATTATTAAAAATCATTTTTAATGAATAATGAGCAGTTAATATCTGGTTAACTATTCGTTGGCTGGAAGTTAATTATTGGTAGGTATAATTTCTTCAGAGGTAAGTTTAGAAGCTTACTTGGATTTTTTTCATTCTCCCTCCTAAAAAAAAGCATCGTTTTTACGGTGCTTTTTTTATGTGTCAGTGCATTAACTTTTTATTAACTTTTGATTGTCATACGGTTAATGCTTATGTATTATAATTGTTTAATCAATAAGGAACAGCACAACTTATTGAAGCAGCAACAAGACTAAATTTCGAACTCCCTCCTTAATAAAATCAAGGCACCGCAAAGTCGGTGCCTTTTTTATGCACTTTTTGCTATACTTCCCAAATATAAAGCCAAGAAAGAACGTATGAAAAGAACATTTTTACAAAACTACAAACCATTGAATTTTAATTTTTACCAAAATAAAGAAGATTTTATTGTTACAGAAGAGCCAATACGGTTTACGAATAAAGGAAACTTTATTATTTTGAAAATCAAAAAAGAGAATTTAGGCACATGGGATTTACTCGAAAAGTTATCCAAAGGGCTAAATGTCTATGAACATGAGTTAGGTTACGCTGGACTCAAAGATAAACATGCAACCACCACGCAATATATTTCTATTCCTAAAAAATATTCCAAAGACATTAAAAAATTTAAACATGGAAAAATAACCATTTTAGAGAGTTGTTTGCACTCAAATAAACTCAATATCGGGGATTTAATCGGCAATCATTTTGCGATTAATTTACACGATGTCACCAAAGAAGATGTGATTGTTATTGAACAACGTCTTAAAGAGATTGCCAAAGTGGGAATGCCCAACTTCTTTGGTTTCCAACGATTTGGAAAAGATATCAAAGAGAATTTAGAAAAAGCTAAAAAAGTCATTGAGGGTGATTTAAAAATCAAAGACAGTAAACTTGAGAAAATGTTGATGTCGGCGTATCAAAGTGATTTGTTTAATCGATGGCTTGAACAACGCATTAAATTATCTAAAGAGAGTTTTCAACTTTTAAATGGGGATGTTTTTTTACAATTAAAAGATGAAAAACTCTTTACCCCTAAAGAGATTACCCCTGCAATTTTAGCCGATTTTGAAGCCAGAAAAATTGTTCCAACGGGATTATTATGTGGGCGAAATGTCTTTAGAAGTATGAGCCAAGCCAGAGTTATTGAAGAAAAATTTGATGATGAAATGGTGGTTTCAAAAGGGTTACGACGCGCTGCATTAGTATATCCTTCCAGCATTGAAGTGGGATACAACAAAGAAAAACAACAGTGTAAACTCTCGTTTTTTCTTCCAAAAGCTTCGTATGCGACGGTACTAATAGAGAATATTCAAAATAAAAATATCATTATTAAATAGTTTTTCGTAAACTATTTAATAATTCAAGCGTAATTTCTTCAAACGCTTTGTTGGCTGCTTTTATAAACCCATAAGGTGAATTTTCTTCACATAAAATCTTTTTTTCAATGTGTACAGCATAAGTGCTTTTGTTTTTTTCAACAACATCAAATTTTATGTGAATAACCGCATAGGATTGATTGTTTTCATACGCATGAAAAAGTTTGATAATATTGCTTTGTAAGGATAAATCATAATTCACTTTTGAGTTATCTAACGCCACATTACTGTATAAATGGCTGGCAACGAAACTTTCGTATAAAATATTTTGGATCATTAAGTGGGGTAACTCTACCCATTTATTTACGGCATATTGTTCAAACACATAGGGTTTTTGCGTAAAGAAAATATCTTTTGAAGCGTACGGGGCATTTAACGTTGGTTTTAAAATGGCAATACTTTGAGGGCGCGTAGTATACGAAGGAAGTTTGTTTGAAAACTCAAGGGTATAATATTTTGTCGGGATTTCTTGTTTCATAGCACACCCACTCAGGGCAAATAAAAGTACAAAGACAGTCAGATTTTTCATGTTATTCTCCTGGGCCATATTCAACGGGTTGTTGTTTAAAAATAATATCACTGGGGCTGTTTCCCAATTGTTCTATTAAATTTTGGGTTTTAATTAAGGTATTGTCTAAACTGTCCAACGCCACATTGAGCTTTTGAAAAGTGTCGAAGGAACTCTCTTTAAGATTAAAAGAGCCATTATTGACCTCATTTAAAAGTCCTTTGGACAACAGTTCAAAACTGGCAGCCGATTGTTTAACGCTAGCAGCTGAATCACTCATAATTTTAAAGGAGTGTGAACTCACCGATGCAAATTGCGTGAATTGATGTATGAGTTCATCAAACTGCTTTTCTTTGGTTACTAAGTGTTGGGTCAATGCTTCAATGTTTTTAAAGGTGTTTGAACTGTGTTGCATGAGGCTTGAAAGTTGTTGGATGTTCTCATCGCTGAGTAATTTTTTGGTTTGAATAAGAATATCTTTAAAATCTTTGGTTGAAAGTTCAAGGGATTCAATAATAGATTGTCTGGAGGGAATAACTTTTTGATTGTATTGGTTTTTTTCCAATAAATTTGAAGCATGAGAACCCCCTTTGAGTTCAATGTATTTTAAACCCGTAATTCCAAGAGTACCCAGCGTGGCAAAGTTATCTTCTTTCACAGGGATACCTTCATTAATTGCAATCATAATTTCAATTTGCTCGGAGTTATAGGGATTAATTTTTATCTCTTTGACACTTCCTACTTCAAATCCTTTATATTTAATAGGGGATTCTATATTTAATCCTGAAACCGATTCCGTAAAATAAATTGTGTAGTAATCATAGTGTTTTTTCTCAAAACCATATTTGCCCAACCAAAAAATAAAGGCTAAAAGGGAAATAAAAAGAATAACAACAAAAAACCCTATTTTAGAAAAATTAACTTTGGTATCCATTTTAGTCCTTGTGTTTAAAAAAGTTTTTGATAAAAGGTACTTCACTGTTTAAAGCCTCTTGATAATTGCCATTAAATGCAATACTTTTATCCAGCAATATAAATCGTGTGAGTACATTTTTTATGGTGTTTAAATCGTGCGTTACAATAATCACCGTCAGATTAAGTAACTTTTGCAATTGTACAATGAGTTCATTGAAGCTTTGGGTACTTGAGGGGTCTAATCCACTGGTGGGTTCATCTAAAAAAAGTATTTTTGGCTGCATGGCTAACGCTCGTGCAAGGGCAACGCGTTTTTTCATTCCCCCACTTAATTGAGAAGGATAAAGTTTGGCACAACTTAAAGGAAGCCCAACCATGGTTAAATTGGTGTACGCAATGGTTTGAATTAAATCATCGGGTAAATGAGTATACTCTTTGAGCATCACACTAATATTGTCAATGACATTTAAAAAAGAGTATAACGCGCCAAATTGAAAAAGATAGGCAACATTGGCTTTAAATACTTGGCTTTGTTTTAAAGTAAGGGTAGAAACATTTTGATTTAAAACGTGTATGGTGCCTTGCTGAACCTCTTGTAATATCACCATTTGGCGGATTAACGTTGTTTTTCCACTGCCACTGCCTCCTAAAATGCCAAAAATTTCATTTTCTTCGACATTAAATGAGAGTTTATCATGAATGATATTGTTGCCAAATGTGGTTGAAAGATTATTGACTTCAACAATTTCCATTAAAGCCCACTTTGTGTGAGAATTACTGAAAATATGGCATTAAGAGCAATGACAATAAAAATAGCATTGACCACACTCATAGTGGTATATTTTCCAATACTTGTCGTGTTGTTTTGCACTTGAAAACCACGATAACACCCAATCATGGCAATGGCAATTCCAAAAAAGATGCCTTTAAAAATCCCGATTAGAAAATGACGTAATTCCACGGTATCTTTCATGCGGTTGTAAAACTCTGTAAAGGTGATGTTTAAATCCAAATACGCCACGATGGAACCCGCAAAAACGGAGACTAAATCGGAAAAGAAAATAAGTAAAGGCAATGAAATAATAAGAGCAAAAACACGAGGAAGTGTTAAAAAGAGTGTGGGTTCAAATCCCATTGTTTTCATGGCATCAATCTCTTCAGTAATTTTCATGGCACCAATCTCTGCTGTATATGAACTGGCAGTCCTTCCTGCAATGACGATGGCGGTCATCAAAGGAGCAATTTCTCGAAACATGGTAATACTGACCATTTCGACAATAAAAATATTCGCCCCAAATTTTTCAAGTTGCACGGAGCCTTGATAGGCAATAACAATACCGACTAAAAACGAGGTAACTCCTATGATAAATAGAGCATTTACCGCAGAGGTTTCAATATGATTTAACATGGTTTTTAATCGTATAGATTTAAACGTAAACACACTGACAAAAAGATAATAGATAACTTCTCCAATAAAATTCATGATACGTAGGGTTTCAATATACAAAGAGACGGTGTAAATCCCAATTGTTTTTAACCAATAGGCGTAATCTTTTTCAATCGTATTTTCTGGAATCGGTGTGTAATAGTTGGAATAAAGGATATATAACGCTTCAAATTTTCCCATATTATTGAGAGTAATTTTGTAGTTTAGCTCAAATTTCTTGATAAAAGAAATCAGATAAATAATGGCACTGGAATCGCAAGTGCGTAGTTGTGAAAAGTCAATATGAAGAGAGTTTTGATTAAAAGAGACCGATGAGAGTTGTTCGATAATAGCTGGCAAGCTTTGTTTATTCCACTCTCCCAATAAAAAAAGTTCTATGGCATTATCTGTTTGTGTTAGTTTAAAACCATGATGATAATTTTCCATAATGACCTTTTCGTAAGAGCTAAGTTATAAGAGATAACTTAGCCGTTTAAATAAAGCTTATTTAAAAGTTAAATAGTTATCTTCAAAATAAATTATATTCCCAATTGTAAGTGCTTTTGCATCGTCTGAAAATGAAAAATCATAAACAATATCTTTGACAAAATCCTCTTCAACTTTAATCAAAAATCCTTGAGACTCCAACGCATATAGAGCATCTTTGTATGCAAGGGCATAAAATTTTGCAAATTTATATTTTTTCGTTGCAAGTTCATTTAAAGCCACATCCAGTTGGATTAATCGACCATCAATCGTACCAATGTAAATGTGTTTATCACTGGTTGTGATTTCTCTGATTTCATACTCTTTAATGTTTAAACTTCCTGTTCCAACCGCAATGATTTTATTGTTAGTTGCGGCAATTAAAGTATCATTAAGCACACTTAAAAAGATAATGTTGTTAAATGTTGAATCGGGGTCAACCACAATCGTTTTAACAACTTTTTTCTCTTCTTTACTGACAACCACTACTTTTCCATCTAAGGTTGGGAATAAGATTAAATTATTCATAAACAACGGATTGGTGATTCGGATATCATTGGCAATGGATTCTTTGTAATACTCTTTAAAAACAATCTTTTTTTCAAGCATATTGTAAATGGCAATGGTGTTATTACTAAAAACCAACGCCAAATTATTATTTTCAATGGATGCTGCAACAACAACATCGTTGATTTCTATGATCTCATCGTTGAGTAAAATTTTATCTTTGTTATTGGTGGCAATAACGGTGTCATTAATTTGGTTAATAAACTCAAATCCTTCAGGTAAGGCACTTTTTGAAACGCCATTGCTTGAGAGATAATAGCCATTTTCCAAAGTCGCACCACTTCGGTTAAATGTTTGAATATCATCATCAATAGAAAGAACTTCACCTTCATAACTTTGGGTGTCTTCTGGCTCAAAATACTGTTTTCCTGCACAACCTGCTAAAATAAGTAACGCACTTACTGTCAGTAATAATGTTTTCATGGGGTGTCCTATTTGGTAAGTAAATAATGATTTAATAAGGCAACTAAATCACTTACTTGAGAATCTTTTTGGATTAATTGTAACGTTTTCTTCGCTTCGTCATATTTACCGTCTTGCGTTAGAATTAACGCTTTATTGAATAATGAAAACTCTTTTAATAAAAAATCTTTTTGCATCGATAAGGTATTTAATTGGTCAATATTATTCTCTTCAATCGCTTTTTTATACTCAACTAAAGTTCCTAAATATTTGTCATTGATAGGTTCAGTAATGGTTTCATTTTTTGATTTTAAGTACAAAGCAACGTTATAAAGTCTAATATTGG
>Ga0265294_10006350_pt1 | contig 14218 bp, 16 predicted proteins | sample MunlanPumphouse3_FD_192504 | JGI IMG/M metagenome (GOLD analysis project Ga0265294, IMG submission 192504) | Groundwater microbial communities from a municipal landfill in Southern Ontario, Canada - Pumphouse #3 | ecosystem: Environmental > Aquatic > Deep subsurface > Groundwater | place... | reverse complement strand
AATATCTCAACCGGGGACCTCGACCTCGCCATCGCCGCATCGGTCATCCTGATCGTGATCGCTATGGCATCGCTCTTGATCTTCGAGCGCTACGCCGACAGCCGGGGGGCCTTCTGATGCTCGGGATCGAAGGTCTCTCCCTGGCCCTCGGGGAGTTTTCTCTCACCGGCGTGAACCTGACCGTCACGGACGGGGAGTACTTCATCATCCTCGGGCCGACCGGCGCCGGGAAGACCATTCTCCTTGAGACGATCGCGGGGATCTATGCTCCCGATGCGGGGACGATCACCCTTGACGGCCGCGATATCACCCGCACCGACCCGGGAGACCGGGGGATCGGCATGGTCTACCAGGACTACATGCTCTTCCCCCACCTCACCGTCGAGGAGAACATCGGATTTGGCCTCCTGCAGCGGAAGGCCGACCCCGCCTGCATCGGCAACAGCGTGCGGGAGATCGCAGATCTCCTCGGGATCGGCCACCTCCTCCGACGCACTCCGGGGACGCTCTCGGGGGGCGAGCAACAGCGGGCGGCGATCGCCCGGGCGCTCGTCCTCCGGCCCCGGGTCCTGCTTCTGGACGAACCGCTCTCGGCACTCGACGCCGTCACCCGGGACCGGCTCCGGAGGGAACTGAAGGCCGTCCATCGGGCAACCGGGACGACGGTCGTCCACATCACCCACCACTTCGAGGATATATTCGTCCTCGCCGACCGGGTGGCGGTGATGCAGGACGGCAGGGTCGTCCAGACGGGCACGCCCGACGAGGTCTTCCGGAAACCGGCCACCGAATTCGTTGCCGCCTTCACCGGCATGGAGAACGTCTTCTACGGGGCATCGATAGTCCGGGACGGGGAGGCGGCCATCGACCTTGGAGATATCACCATCCGAACCGTCACCGCCGTCGAGGGCGAAGTCTGTGTCGGCATCCGGCCCGAAGAGGTGATCGTATCCCGGGAACCGTTTGAGTCGAGCGCCACGAATGTCTTTTCCGGGACGGTGACCGAGGTCCAGCAGAATGGTATGTTCTCCAGGGTCGTTGTGGATACGGGGCTGCCCTTCGTCGCCGTCCTGACCCGGCAGAGCATCGCCCGCCTGGGCCTCGCCGAGGGGGAACCGGCCTATGTCACCTTCAAGGCTTCGGCGGTCCATGTCTTCAAGAGGTGATGGGCAGAGCATTTATCCGGTCCCCGGCCGCAGGGGCGGCCGATGGAGACCGACGCTATCCGGGGAGAGATCGCCTTTGCCGTCGCAGAGGCCGCCCTCGCCGTCCGGTTCAACATTCCCGCCGATGCGCTCATCCCTCTCCTCTTCTCGCTCCAGTACGGAGGCGACTGGAGTTACGCTTCAGGAAGCGTCGCCGCCATATCGGTCGTGGAGAAGAGAACGGTCTACGATGAGGAGAGCCGGACCGGCTACTCGCTTGAGGAGATCTACCTCTTCATGAACCCGGTCCTCCTGCACCGGGAAGGGACGGTCCACCGGCTCGAGAAGTGCGGTGGGGCCCCGGCCCGGCTGCTGGTCGCGCGGCCCTACCGGGTGCGGCTCGACGCCGACCGGGTGATCAGGATGACCGTCCACCCGCTCGAACGCGAGATCAGGACCGAAGAACTCGATATGACGGAGATGGCCTTCTCAGGCTCCGCCGCCTACGGGATCGACCACGAACTGGAGCACCTGGCCGGGCAAGAGATCGCCGGGGAGGAACTCCGGGTCTTCCGGTTCGGGTGAGGGGGTCGGTGCTGCCGAGAAAAGGCGAGGCAGTGCCTGGAGGTCTTGCTCGCACCCGGCAAGCGTAGATTCGGGTGTGCCCCTACCACTCATCCTCGCGTCTTCGCGCGAGACCATGTCGCCATGAAGGTGCGCCGCACGGGGTGAGCGTAGTGGAGCATTTCACCTAACATTTTCCATGAAAACGTCCCGGGTTTGGCTTCTGCGAGTCAGTTCACCTGGCCCCGGGCACGGCTTCCCATGGGGTATCGCCATGGCTGCCCCCGCCCCCCGTGGCGGGGTGGGAGATTGCCGGGAACGCTGTCCTTTCGGGAGGAGGGGGAGAGACCCCCTCCCCTGCCCCCACCCCCCCGTGGCGATAGCCACCACGGTCCACTGCATGGGGCGAGCCGCACCAGAACCCACAAGTTTTGCTGGTTTTTTCTTCTTCGAGCCCCATAGCCCGGGAATCTCTCCGGCAGTCCCATATTTGCTTGAATGCTGCCGGATCTCGTAGTATTTGCCTGTCACAGGATTGTAAATCCTCTTTTTCCGGGCAGACGGCATCGACGTACCAGTTCCTCCCATGCAGCCGGGAGATACACTGCTTCAGAGCAGGAGATCATAATAGTTTTCCTTCTGCGGCCCACGCCGGGCCTGATGACTCCCGGGTTTTCCGCGACGCCCTCGAACCCTCCCAAAAAGAAGATAGATACGTTCCCGGAGATCCGGGCCTGGCTGCCGGTCCTCAGATCTTCGTAAACCGGCTCTTCGCCGCGCCGCACCGGGGGCATTTCCAGTTTGCGGGGAGGTCTTCGAAGGCTGTATTCGGCTCAACGCCATGGGCAGAGTCCCCGATCGCGGGGTTGTAGACATAGCCGCAGAGGTTGCATCGGTATGAATCCATAACTGGTACTCCTTCCCCCGACCGGCCGCAAGACCGACGGGGGCATACGATCTCATATATTTCCCGGTACCAATAAGCGCTCCGGTCAGGAGACCGGGAAGGGGAGTTCCCGCCCGGTGCAGCCGTCGAGGATGATCGAGCGCTCCCCGTGTTCCGATGCGAACCGGATCCGGTAGACCGGGTAGTAGATCGTATCGAACCCGACGATCTCCGCCGTCGGCTCAAGCCCCTTCAGGATGGTCCGGAGCGAGGATTCCGTGACCTTCGCCTCAAGGGGCGTCTCCCGGAGCCGCTCCATCGGGAGATCCGCCCCCCGCCGGAGGGTGGAAAGCCCCGGAACCTCCGCCGCAAGCAGGGGGGCGTAGACCACCGTATCACCCACCGTCTTCATCTCCGTGACGAGTTTCGCCTTCGTAAGGCTTTTTACTGCCTTCTTCACCGCACCGGGGGGGAGGCGGGTATCGGCCTCGATCTCGATCAATGTCGAGCCGCCGTTCGCGAGGCCTGCAACGATCTTCACCGCGTCCTCATCGAGCCCCAGGAGCTCCGAGAACCCCGGCCGGACCTTCAGCCCCCGGTCCACCTCGACGATGCAGCCGGTGCAGCCGTCGAGGACAAACGACGCCGTCTTCGTCGCCCTGCGTATGAGCCCGCCGATGTAGCGGACCTCCACCCGGTGGAGCGGCCGGTAGACCCGTTCCCCCAAGACGATCCGCTCTTCGGGTTCGAGGATCCGGAACCGGCGTTTTCGCTTCGCCATCGCTATATCGAGCGCCTCCTCGCGGAGGAGGACCGGGACCACCGCGTTCCCGACGGCGGGCGGCTCCACGGGATCTTCCCGGGGGCCGGGACACGGTTCGGTCCGGGCCGCCCGGGTCGGGGGTGCGGCCACGAGCCGGGGCGTTACCCCCCGGTGCTTCGTCACCCGGGCCCCAAACCGCATCCGCACCTTCTCCCGGGAGAGCCCACCCATCACGAAGAACTCTCCCGGCTCAAGCTCCGCGAGCTCCTCGACCTCCTGCCGGGACGAGAAGAAGAGGCTGACCGATTTTAAGTCGTTCTCGATCGAGAGCTTCCCGATGATCTGGCTGTTGCACTGCGAGAGGACGTTCTTTGCGACAAGCGACGGCCGTTGCGTCGCGACCATCAGCCCGAGCCCGCGCTTGCGCCCCCGGCAGGAAATCTCCTCGATCTTCTTGATGGGGGTCCCCGCCTGGGGGATGAACTTGTCCGCCTCCTCCACGATCAGCAGGAAGGGCTGCTTTAACCTGCTCTCCAGGTCGTAGAGGATCTCAGCGAGCTTCGTCACCTCTTCGCGCATATCGGTCTCTGAGACGTCGAAGATCACCGCCGTCCGGGAGCAGATCGCGTTCTCCAGCAGTTCCCGTATGTTCGCCCGCCCGATCTCCGCGTCGCAGCCGTCGCCGGAGCCGATCCGGAGGAGGGGAAACCGGTCCTTGAGCGAGAAGTACTCCCCCTCCGTATCGATGAGGCAGAACCCGATCCGGGCCTCGAGGAGCCGCTCACAGAGGACCGCGATGCCCCAGCTCTTCCCGGCGCCCGACTGCGCGATGATACAGGTCCGTCCCGTGACCAACTCCTGGGCATCGACGGCGATCTCCCGGTCGCCGGCCTTCCCGATTGCGAGTTCCATCCGTTCAGAAGATCACAGGATGCCCGGCGTTTTAACGTTTCCCTTCGGTTCCAGGGAAGCCCGTTTCGAGAACTTGCCTTATTTTAAGGTTATTTATTCCTGCGGAGCGACAGGACGACCCCGAAGACCGAGAGGACGCCGAACGCGAAGAAGATCAGGTGCACGCTCGTGAGGAACTCCGGGAATATGGCCGGTGTAACGGCAGTCGACCCCATGATGACCGCAAAGACAACGAGGACCGCCCCCATGCTCAGCATCATACCAAGCGACCGCATCATCGCCGTCATCGCCGATGCGCTCCCGTAGAACCTCTTCTCCACGCATCCCATGATGGCGGTGGTGTTCGGGGACGAGAAGAGCCCGACCCCCACGCCCAGGAGGACCAGAAGAGCAAGAATCACACCGACCGACGTCGTCTCGCCAAGCATCGAGAGGCCGAAGAGACCCACGGCCGAGAGCGCCATACCCACCGAGGCGACGTGCCCGGGCTGCATCCGGTCGGCGAGGCGGCCCGCCACCGGGGCGATGAAGACCTGGATGACCGGCTGGACCAGGAGGAGGGTGCCGGCAGCGACGGGTTCGTAGCCCCGGATGTACTGGAGGTAGAGGGAGAGGAGAAACCCGACTGCATACGTGGCGCTGTAGTTGATCAGGGCGGCGACGTTTGAGGCGGCGAAGACCCGGTTCGACGAGAGGAGCGAGACGGGGAGGAGGGGGCAGGGCTGCCGCCGCTCCACCAGGTAGAAGGCCACCCCGAGCACGAGCGCTGCCGCGAGGAGCACCACGCCGGTCGGGGTGGTCGCTTTGGCCAGCCCGAGGAAGAGGCAGAGGATCAGGGTGGAGGAGATGACCAGCCCCGCGATGTCGAAGTGCTCCTGGTGCCACTCGTTCAGGAACGCCGGGAACTTCTTCGCGTAGACGAGGACCGGGACGGCGAGGAACGCGGTCACGATGAAGATGCTCCGCCAGCCGAGGAACTGGGTCAGGGCGCCCCCGAGGAACGGCCCGAGCGAGAGTCCGGCGTAGACGGCGGTGGTGTTGAGCCCGATCGCGTAACCCCGCTCGCCGGGCGGGTAGAGGTGGGTGATCAGGGCCACGCTGTTTGCATAGATCATGGCGCCGCCGATCCCCTGCAGGAACCGGAAGGCGAGCAGCATCCCTATCGTGGGCGTGAAGATGGTGAGAAGGGCTCCAGCGGTGTAGACGACGATCCCGATCATGAAGACGGTGACCTTCCCCCGGGAGTCGCCGAGCCTTCCGGCGGGAAGGAGGAAGATGACCGACGAGAGGAGGTAGGCGCTCGAGACCCAGGCGAGCGTGGCGGCGTCGGCGGAGAATTCACCGCCGATGGAGGGCAGGGCGAGGTTGATCGCGGTGCCCGTGAACGGGTTGAGGAACGTGGCGAGGGTGATGAGTATCAGGATGAATTTCCGCGAATACGATTGCCCATTTTCCTGCTCCACTGCCGTCCCTCCTGCCTCCCGGAGAGCAGAAGCCCGCCCGGGTCGTTACAAGGCTATTTGCGGCGAGCGCAAATAAGGGCACTGATGTTGTCCACACCGGACTCGTAGCACCTTATATAGAAACAGCCATCAATCCCCCGGAGAACATGCCAGATTCTTCCCCGGACACCCGGCAGGAGGTCCGCAACCTCTCGGTCCGGCTCATCCTGCTCCTCGGCGTGGCAAGTCTCTGCGGGAGCCTGGTCTCAAACGGTGCCCGGAGCGTCACCGGACCCTACATCCTCCTCCTCGGGGGGAGCGCGGCCGTCGTCGGGCTGATTGCCGGGTCCGGCGAGTTCATAGGGTATGCGCTGCGGTCCGTCACCGGCGGCTACGTCGACCAGAGTCACCACTACTGGAAGGTGACGATGGCCGGCTACGGCCTGCTCGCCGCCATCCCGCTCCTTGCCGTTGCCGGGGGGTGGGAGGCTGCGGCCGTCCTCATCATCGCCGAGCGGGTAGGAAAGGCCATCCGGACGCCTGCGCGGGACACGATCCTCTCCCACGCGACGACGGCCGTCGGGAGGGGATGGGGGTTTGGGGTCCACAAGGCGCTCGACCAGGTCGGTGCGGTCATAGGGCCCCTCGTCATGGTCGCCGCTCTCGCCTTCACCGGCGGCTACGCCACAGGGTTTCTCCTGCTCGGCATCCCTCTCGCCGGGGTTGCGCTGGTCCTCTTCTTCGCCCGGTCAGTGGTGCCGAAGCCGGGAAGCCTGGAGGAGAACGGTGGGACCAACGAGACCGCCGACCTGCCCGGAATCATGCCGTACGCCACGTTCATATTCCTCGGCATGGCCGGGTTCGCAAGCTTCCCGCTCATATCTTTCCACTTAAAGGCCCAGTCGGTCATCCCCGACGCCGGCATTCCCCTCTTCTACGCCGCGGCGATGGCGGTCTCGGTCGTCGTGGCGCTGCTCATCGGGCGGGTCTTCGACCGTATCGGCATCCACGCCCTCCTCACCATACCGGTCCTCAGCACTGCGACGGTCCTCCTCGCCTTCTCACTCGACCCGGGCGCGGCGCTCGCGGGGTCGCTCGCCTGGGGGGCCGGGATCGGGATCTTCGAGACCGTACTCCGGGCGTCGATCGCAGAGTCCACGGAGGCGACCCGGAGGGGAGAGGTCTACGGCGCCATGAGCGCGGTCTTCGGGACGGCATGGTTCGTGGGGAGCGCCGTGATGGGCGTCCTCTATGACGTATCGATCGGGCATATCGTCGCGTACGTCGTCATCGTCGAGGCTGCGGCGGTGGCCGCCTACCTCTGGATGTACCGCTCCCGCATAGCGGTCCGGTTCCAGGAGGGGCTCGGGAACCTCATGCCGTGACCTGCCTCCGGGTTGAGAAGAGCCCGGGAGGGCAACCCTCCCCGGGGTCTGCTTTGCCTTACCGCCGGATCGCTCCGGCGATGGCGCCGCCGATCAGGGAGAGGATCCCCTGGTAGACGAACGCCGTCACGATGATGACGAGCGATGTCCCGAGGCCCGCGATGAACCCGAATGCCCCGAGGAGAACCGTGCCGCCGATGAGGAGCAGCACCGCGATGACGATAGCACCAAGGATGCCGGCAATCAGCCCGGCTTTTGCGCCGTTCCCCATCCCACCCCGGACCATCCAGCCGGCGACGAACCCGCCGACCAGCGGGCCGATGACCGGCAGCAGGAAACCGAGAATGAGCCCCACGAGCCACCCAACGATGACGCCTGTCCAGAAGTTATCAGCCATACCCTTGCTTCACCGCCGGAAGTTTGGGGATGTAATATATAAGTGTTGGGGTCGGGCGCCGGTTACCGCCGGATCCGGGTCCCGGCCCGCCCGGCAAGGGCGTCGGCGGCCGAATCGAGCGATGCGATGGTGGCCCGGTCCCCTCCATCTTCAAGGAACCCGACGGCCGCCCTGATCTTCGGTCCCATGCTCCCGGGGGGGAAATGCCCCGCCGCGAGGTGCTCGCGTGCTTCCGCAACCGTCATCTCGCGTATGTCCTGCCGGCCCGGCCGCCCGTAGTTCAGGGCAACGTGCTCGACGTCGGTCAGGATCAGCAGGTCGCCGGCGCCAACGAGCCGGGCAAGGAGCGCCGCGGTGTAGTCCTTGTCCACCACCGCCTCGACACCCCGGAGGGTGCCCCCCGTGTCCGCGACCACCGGGACGCCCCCGCCGCCCGCGGCGATGACGACCACCCCGGCCCGGATGAGCCCGAGTATCGCCTGCCCCTCAATGAGAGCGATCGGGCGCGGCGAGGGGACCACCCGCCGGTAGCCCTGCCCCCGGATCTGCACCATCTGCCAGCCCTTCTCCTCCTGGAGCCGTTTTGCCTGCATGGCCGTATAGAACGGGCCGATGGGTTTCGTTGGGTCTCCAAACGCCGGGTCGTCACCGTCCACCAGGGTCTGGGTGAGCACCGTCGCGACCGGGCAGTCGAGCCCCGCCGCCAGAAGGGCCTCCTGCATCGACTGCTGCAGCATGTAGCCGATCATCCCCTGGCTCTCCGCCCCGCAGATATCGAGCGGCATCGACGGGAGGGTATCCTCCGTAAGTTCGTTCCGGAGGAGGATGTCCCCCACCTGGGGGCCGTTCCCGTGGGTGACGACGACGGCGTAGCCGTCGCTTGCGATCTCGGCGAGCTGCCGCGAGGCCCGGCGGACGTTCGCGATCTGCTCTTCAGCCGTCCCCACCTCCTGGTTCCGCAGGATGGCGTTCCCCCCGAGCGCGACCACCACGGTCTTCCCCGTCATCCCGCTACCCCCGCTCCAGTGTGCAGGTCATGCAATGGGGGCCGCCGTAGCCTCCCGTCAGGTTCTCGAGGTGGAGCGGGCAGATCTCGATGCCGTGCCGGGAGAACTCCCTCTTGTGCGGGAAGAATCGCCCACCGCTCCTGATCCGGCGGTAGTCCTCCTCTGCATGGTGGAGGAGCCGCCCGTAGCGTTCCGGATCGCGCGCGGCCTTCCGCTCCAGGTTCAGGAGCACCGTCTGCATCACCAGCTCCCCCTCCACCGCAAGGATGCTCCCGTCGCGGATGCAGAGGACGTTTGCGGCGTAGGAGAGTTGCTCCAGGATCGAGAGGTCGATCACCGCAAACCCTTTCGACCGTATGTAGTCGTGGAGGCTCACAGCCTCGCCCGACGGCTCGTAGCCCCCACCCGCCCGGCAATAGACATCGACCCGCGCCCGCCGGAGGAGGAACTCGGAGCCGATCACAACACCGCTTCCCGCGACGTTGAAGTAGGTATCGAGGTGCATATCGACCATCGGGTCGGGCCGGTCACCGGGTATGAGCGGGTGGCCCGGCTGGTGGACCACGCCGATCTCGTCGAACCCCGGGGTGCAGTCGAGGAACTGGCGGATCCCGGCCGGATTCGTCCGGTCTCCGGTACCGATGAGGCAGAAATCCCCCATCGGCATGAAATCGCCGCCCTCAAACGTCCCCGGCTCCCGCACCGTCCCGGCGACCGGGATGCCGAGGATATCCCAGAGGAACCGGGTAATCTCGGGCTCCCGGGCCCGCTGCCGTTTTGCCGGCCGTGCGACGACGAGGCCGCAGCCGGTCACCGCCTGCTGGTCGCGCATGAAGTAGAGGTTCGCGAGCGGCTCCTGCCCCAGGATCCGGACATCCACCCCGCCGTCGGTGCGCCCCCGTCCCACCTCGATGACCGGATTCAGGAGGAGGAGGGTGAAGAAGTGCAGCGAGTCGAGGGCGTCGGCGTTCTGCTCCATGCTCCGGCGGGCCTCCGCCACTTCTTTCCTGCCGCCCCGGAGGGTGACGGTCTCATGCGCCCAGTCGACGAGCCGCCGGCGCACCGCCGGGTCGCGGTCGGCGGCATCGAGGATCGTCTCCTTGAGCCGCAGCACCCGAACACCGAACTCCTCCCGGAGGGTGCGCTCGAGGTTATCGTGCTCCCGGCGCGCCTCGTAGCGGCTGAACGCCCGCTCGTAGAGCGCCGCATACGGGTCCAGCAGCCCAAAGAACATCTCGATCCCCGGCCGGTGGACAGCCACCTTCCGGAGCGGCTCCCATTCTGCCCGCACTCCCTCCGTCATACCCTCAACCGCCCCCGCCGGGGAGCGACGAAGAGGTAAGCGATCATCACCCCTACGGCCGTCGCTGCCGCGAGGATCCAGTTCACCCGCCCGCTGACGGTAAAACTGACACCGGCATAGACGGCAAACGCCAGTATGCCGTAGAGGAGGGTCCTTGCGTATCGATGCATCTGTAGAGGTTCTCTTGCCGGAGATCGGATAAACCTGTCGCGGGCCGGGAGACGCCGCCGGTTTTTTCTCCGGAGCGGTCGCCCCTCCCGGAGAGCAAAACCGCAATAATTATAATTCGGGGAAACAACCGACTCACAAGAAATATTATTCACCCGGCACGAGGAGGTGTTCCCATGAGGATAAGACCCTATAAACCCCCCATCTCAACGACCACAAGGCCGTTCCGGAGAGTGCAGCGACTGCAGCGCAACCCGACCTACATCCCGTTCAGGACCGGCCCGGTGCTGAACGCCGCCGTGCTCGCGGCTCTCTCGGCGACGTCGGCCATGTCGGGGCTGACTCTCGGGTTCTGCATGCGCCTCGCGGGCCTGTGAGGCGGGCCGTCAACTCATTTCTGGTTCTCACAACCCGATGACGTCCATCACCCGGAGACCGAACCGGACCATCCCCGACCGCAGCGTCCCGAGCAGGGTGTTCCCCTCGATCGTGACGGTGCCGTTCTTCATCGCGGCCCGGAACGTGTCAAACGGCTGGTCGGAGACCATGACTTCCTCCACCGTCGCCTTATCGGTGGTCACCGTGACGATCGGGTCCGGGCAGCCCTTTGCGTCGAACTGAACGATCTTCCGGTCGTGGAAGGTTATCCCGATGATCAGGACGCCATCGGGAGACTCGATGTAGAGGTTGACCTTCTCGTTCTCAAACGGCCCGGTCACCCATCCCGGCAGCCGGCTGGCATACTCGTTGTAGGTCAGGGTGTACTCCCGCATAGCAAAGAGGAGGTTCACCTCCGCCGGCGTCAGGTCGGCGTTGGCGACGACGAGCCCTCCTGCCGCCGGCACGAGCGCCAGCGCGACGAGGAGGAGGGCGAGGGCAACCCGGCCGGCCGCGGTCACCGCCGCCCTCCCGCCCGCTCCTCGTGCTCCGGCACGCCGGTGCCGGGAGCGATGCTCTGCCGGGCCCGAGCCCGGGAACCCCCGGTAGCGATGGGAAAGCAGTAGCCGCACATATCGTCTCTGAGGATGGATGGGGGAGTTCCGGTATTTGAAAATACCTATCCGGGCCGGCCGCCGGATGAGTGCCGGAGCGGTTTTGCCGCCCGGGCCCGCGTCCCGGGGTGCGGCGGAGGGAGGGGGGCCGGGGATCGCGCTGGGGCCTCCGGGCGGCCGGCCGCATACCGGGAGGGAAAGGGAAATATGGCAGCACCGTGCATGAGGGTGTAAGAGCGCGGGCGGGCGTCTGCGCCGACGGGACCGGACGGTGACCGATGGGAGAGGGTGATATCATAGAGGTGCAGGACCTCGAACATACATTCAACGGTTTTGTAGCGGTGCGCGGCATCAGTTTCAGCGTCCGGAGAGGCGAAATCTTCTCCTTCCTCGGCCCGAACGGCGCGGGGAAGAGCACCACCATCAACATCTTAACAACGCTCCTCCCCCTCCAGGCGGGCACGGTGCGGGTGGCCGGCCACGACGTCGCCCGGGAGCCCGGGCGGGTCCGGGAAGCCATCGGGATCGTCTTCCAGGACGACGTCCTCGACCGCGACCTCACCGTCTGGGAGACGATGGAGTTCCATGGGCGGCTCTACTCGATCCCCCGCGATGAGCGCAAGAAGCGGATCGACGAGATGCTCCGGGTCGTGGAACTCGATGCCAAACGCAACGAGCGGACGAAGAACCTCTCCGGCGGCATGAAACGGCGGCTCCAGATCGCGCGCGGCCTCTTAACCCGGCCGGAGGTCCTGTTCCTCGACGAACCGACGCAGGGGCTCGACCCCCAGACACGTATGCGGATGTGGGACTACATCCGGGAGGTGAACGCGGCCGGGACGACGGTATTCATGACGACGCACTACATGGAGGAGGCCGATATGCTCTCGGACCGGATCAGCATCATCGACCACGGCAGGATCATCGTCTCCGGCACCCCGGAGGAGCTCAAGAACACCCTCGGCGAGGACGTCGTCTACCTGGAGACCGGCGACGACGCAAAGGCACGGGAGACCCTCCGGGGGGTCGGGGAGATCCGATCAGTCACCGAGTCGCCCCGGGGCCTCTCGATAACGATATCGGCCGACGGGAGCCACTGTCTCCCGCGGATCGTCGAGCGAGTGCGTGGCGCCGGGATCGATATATCGAGCGTGAACCTCAAGAAACCGACGATGGACGATGTCTTCGTCTACTACACCGGCAGGGAACTGCGCGACGAGGGAGCGTGAACAGAAGGTGGCCTGGGAGTTCCTCACCGTCTACTGGCGGGAGATGATCCGGTTCGTCCGGTTCAGGACGCAGCTCCTCTCGTCGCTCCTGCAGCCGGCGCTCTGGATGGCGTTCTTCGGTGTTGCCATGTCCTCGAACTTCAACCGGTTCACCTCGGCTATCCCGGTCCCGGCGGGCGTCATCCCGGTCGACTACCTCACCTTCATGGCCGCCGGGGTGATCGCTATGACGACCCTCTTTACGAGCCTCTTTGGGGGGATCAGCCTCCTCTTCGATAAGAACTGGGGGCTGATGCGGGAGATGCTCGCGAGTCCCATGCCCCGGACCCACATCATGCTCGGGGTCAGCCTCTCGGGGATGACGAAGTCGTTCATCCAGGTCGCCATCATCATGGTCTTCGGACTCATCCTCGGCGTGCGGTTCTTCCCGGGGTTTTCGCCGGCCCGGATCGCCGTCTCGATCCTCGGGATCTTCGCGTTCGTCGGCGTCTTCTCGCTCGGGTTCCTCCTCTTCTCCTCCACGATATCGATGCGCCTCGAGAGCCCCGAAGGACTGCAGGGGATCATCACGCTCCTCACCCTGCCGCTCTTCTTCGTCTCGAACGCCCTCTACCCGATCCAGGCGTTCCCGCCGCTCCTGCAGGCCCTCTCGATCTACAATCCCCTGACCCACCTGGTCAGCGGGGTCCGCTACTTTGCCCTCGGGAGCGAGTTCTTCGCCGTCGGGGCCAGTTATTCCTTCACTCCGGCCGACGTCCTCCTCTCGTTCGGCTACCTCGTCGTCTTTGCGACGGTGATGTATCTCCTCGCCCGCCGGACGTTCCAGAAGGCGGTGGTGACATGAGGGGCGACGCGAGAGAGGTAACCATGCAGGGAACTGTCCATGCAGCACTGGTGCTACTGGTCCTCATCGTCGCTGTAGTTTTCACCGGGTGCACCGGGATGCCGGGCCTCGAGACGACGGAGGAGTTCAACCGAACCGTCCCGGTGGAACCGGGGAGCGCCGTGACCGTGATCAACCGCAATGGGGGCGTGAGCGTGAGCGCCTGGGAAGAGGATTACGTCGCCGTTACGGCGGTCAAACGGACCCCCTACGGCCGGGCCGAACTGGAGAAGGTCCGGATAGAGGTGACGGAGGGCGATCCCCTCCGGATCGAGACGGTGCATACCGGGCTAAACCCGCAGGTGAACGTGAAATACACGATATCCCTGCCCCCCACCGTCGTCCTCCAGCAGGCCGTGACCTCGAACGGCCCGATCGACCTTGCCGGTGTACGGGTGAACGGAACAGAACTCCGGACGTCGAACGGCCCCGTGCGGGTTGACGGTGCTCGCGGGGGCGATATCACGGCTGCCTCCTCGAACGGCGGGATCGAGGTGCGGGGCGCCGAAGGTTACATCACCGCACGGACCAGCAACGCCGGGATCACGGTGGAAGAGTCCGGGGGAGTGCTGGAACTGCAGACATCCAACGGCCCGATCTCCGCCAGCATCCCGGCCACCCGGGGTGACGTGGCGATCACTACGAGCAACGGTGCTATCGCGCTCCGGCTCGCGGAGAGCCTGAACGTCCGGGTGGTCGCCACCACCTCTAACGGCAGGATAGCAGTGAACGACCTGCCGCTCCTGCTTGACGAGTCATCGGGGACCCGGGTATCGGGCACGCTCGGCGACGGAGGGCCGACGATCGCCGTCACCACCTCAAACGGGGGTATCGACCTCTCGGGGCTCTGACCGGGGCGCAGTCCGCCCCGGATCTTCCACGGCAGGCTGCTGTGTTGCATAATTCGGTAGTGCTCCAGCAGAGAACTGATAATCGATCTCGGTGGATCCGACCGAAAATTTCCGTTATCGGGCTCTGGTAACGCCCACCCAATTCCGGCTGTCGTTCATCCCTGACGAGATTGGTGCCGGACCCGGCCTGAAGTTCGACCTTTTCTCGCAAGCATGTCCTCATGCTGTGGACCGTGGTGGCTATCGCCATGGGGGTGGGGCTGACGGGGAGGGGTCTTCCCCCCCCGTCTC
>Ga0265294_10006348_pt1 | contig 14220 bp, 10 predicted proteins | sample MunlanPumphouse3_FD_192504 | JGI IMG/M metagenome (GOLD analysis project Ga0265294, IMG submission 192504) | Groundwater microbial communities from a municipal landfill in Southern Ontario, Canada - Pumphouse #3 | ecosystem: Environmental > Aquatic > Deep subsurface > Groundwater | place... | reverse complement strand
TGTTAACTTTCAAATGATGTGAGACTTTTTTGTCCTTGCTTTGCTCTTATCTTAATAAGTTCATCGTAAAGTGACAATTCAATTTCATTCGGAGTTAAACATTTTAGTACAAACCTTGGTGTGTCATTATATCTTCTGTTCCATGATTCTCCTTGATTTCTTAAGTCTTCTAAGTTGAAGAACCTTAAGGTTCTATAGAATTTCTCTTGGTCTATTCTATGGCTTCTTTCGACTTTTCCATTATGTTCAGGGGTTCTTGGTCTTATTAGCTTATGTATGATTCCTTTTTCAATACAATATTGTTCTAGATAATTTGGGTATTTTCTTGAATGAATGGTATTTGTTCTTTTCACTTTATCGGTGAATTCCAAGCCATTATCACTCTGCAAGATGATTGGACTATATCCAAATGATCTAATAGCCTTTTTAAGAGCGGTTACGGTTTCATACAGACTATGTTCATTCGTGTAATGTAGATATCTTTTCCTGCTGCATTCGTCCAGGATTGTATATTGGTAAAACTTATTTTCGGAATGACCACCTGTATAACATTCTTTTGGAACGAATTTGACATCAATTTGCCATTTCTCACCTATCATTGTCGGTGTGTGATAGGGCTTATCGTGTTTCTTTTTTGCGTTACTTAAATATGGTGAATATTCTTTATTTCTTTTTAAGATTCTCAGCGTACTTGATAACGATATAACATAGTTATTTCTATGCATCTTTATCCAAATCTCCATATATGAATTATCTGGATTTCTTCGTTTTAAGTCCAGCACCTTTTTAATTACTTCTTCTGATAATGTTTTTGGGTGAGGTGTCTTTGGTCTATGAGAGTGATCTTTTAAAGAGCCAGAAGTACCATCGTAAGCTTTTAACCATCTAAACAACGATGATTTTCTGACATGATAAAAAGAACAAACCTTACTTATTTTCCAGTGCGATTCCTTTGCTCTTTTGCAAGCATGGAATCTTGTTTCAATATCTACAGGTACAAAGTTTCTTTCTTGTGTTAAAATGTCCATGGAGTCCTCCTTAACAAGTTGTGGTTAACTTATTATAAGCAAGGACTCTTTTATTTTCTTTAATTTAGTCTCACATCAATTGAACTAGTACAGCAGGTAAATATGCCGAAATTAATAAAAAAGAGATAGACGTGGCCCGAAACTTAATTCGTACATTACGCGTTCTATCTCTAAAAATATTAAAACAAGCCAACGGATGAAAGCCAAGAAAGGAGACAAATACTTTAAAATTAAAAGAATTAATGAAAAGTTATTGGAATACTTCTGAACCGAGAACTTCTTCAGTTGATTAAAAGAGGAGGTTTTCTACGATCATGAGTGGAAATATGAAAGCGCCAAGAAACTGACTATAGTAATAAAAAAGTATTAAATACAACGATAAATAGCGTTTAGTAACATGAGGGTACCCATTTAAAGATTAATCAAACGAAATGGGAGAAAGTACAAAAAATAACCTAGACATTATCTAGGCTTTTTCTTTTTTGATTTGTGTGGATATAGCAATCATATTTTGGACACATAAATAGTAACGGTGTTTCAAACCCAATACGATTTTGTGAGTATATGAGTAATATACTACTTGCACATTTAATGTCTAGGAAACACGCCCTCAATCACTTATAGATGTTTTTTCTTCATTTGCAATTTAATAATTAGAACTAGATTAACAATAATAAAAGATACTCCAGCGCAAGAAATAAGCGACAAGACTACAACCCAAGCAATTGCATCGCCCAGTCTCATAAATGAATCTACGATTGAATATGTTGAGACATAATTTGCCATTATAATTAAGAAAAATACTGAAAAAACAGAAACAACAAGCGACAACGCTATAAAAATAATTCTTTTTAGCATAATAATCACCCCTTATGAGCAAGAATGGTGAAAATCACTTGCGTTAATGTTTACATCCATATACTTTTTTCTAATCCAATATTAACATAAAATAAGCAATAACCTATGTTTATTATTTTGCATTGTTCGTAAGCACATTATGGATATCTAAATTATATTGGCGTTTCAAACCTTATACGTTTTTGTATCCATAAAAGCGGAGAAACAACAATCCAAGTCTTCTATATAATGTTAAAGCAATAAATACTGGAGGAGAATATAAGGATATAAATTGCTTAGATAATTCTCCAACTGAAAACTTCTTTGGCAGATTAAAAGAGGAGATGTTCTATGGTCAAGAATGGAAATATGGAAATGTCGATGAACTGACTGTAGCCGTTAAAAGATTGATTAAATGTTATAATGATTCGAGAATTCACGATTCTAAAGAAAAGTCCTACAAAATACCTTGCAACGATAAATAGCGTTAAGTAACATGAGGGTGCCAGTTTTAAAAGATTAGTTCAACGAAATGTGGAAAAGTTGCAAAACAGTCTTTTTGGATTAATTCAAATTTTGTTAAAGAACTTTTAAAATCATATCAAAGGGGATAAAAGAATATGGGACAAATAAAAGCTGATATTAAAAGTGTTGTTGAAAACATAGGAAAAAACGTTGTTTTTATGCAACCTTTATACGAAACGATTACTAATTCATTAGAAGCGAATGCTAAAAATATTGAAATATTCATTTCTGAAGAAGAAAAGCTAGATGGTTTGGAATATGGTCTTATGAAGGGATTTTCTATCACTGATGATGGCGATGGTTTTAATGATTTTAATGTTAATGGATTTACTACTCTTTGGACAAAAAACAAAATTCAGCTGGGATGTAAAGGTAGTGGACGTTTTACTTGGCTAAACGTTTTTAGTGATATTCATGTTTGCAGTGATATAAAAAATATTAAGCAAAGACGCGAATTTGATTTTAATTATGATTTTGAAGAAGAAAGCATCTCCAAAGTTTCTTTAAACGACATTAACAGTAACAAAACAACAATTACGTTTTCGGGAGTACATGAAAAATATAAAAAAAGATCTTCCGGTGGGCAAATTTATGCAGACCCTAATTATATAAAAAAACAAATAATAGACTTTTTAATTGTTAAACTTTTCTTGCTTAAGAAGAATTCTATCGATTTCAATATTGCATTGAAAACAAATTCTAATTTTGTGGAGATAACAAAAAATGATATTCCAGACCTCCTTTCAATTGAGTTCGAAATCAAAGGAATAAATGACTGTTTAGAGAACTTTACGATGTTCTATTATTTTTGTGATGATGGGAAAAACAGCAAAAAAATGTATTTTTGCGCAAGTAATCGCTGCATAAAAGAAAATAATGATGATGATCTTAAGTTTTCCTGTTCTCTCCCTAATAACACATCGCTGTTCATGATGGTTTGTTCTCATTATTTGGATGAAAGAAACGGAGATGATAGAAACACTTTTGAACTTTTGGATAGTTTAAAAAGTGCGAACATATTAAATCCAATTACTTTGTCTCAAATAAAAAAAGAATCAATCGATGTAATGAATAAGATTATTTTGGATAAATTTCCTCAAATAGTTGAAAGGAATGAAGAGGAAACAGAAAAAGCGATTGAATCTGCACCTTACCTTGCAAAATATATAAATGAAAATGTTGATGCAATTAAGTCTTCGAAGTCTTTAATTACAAAAGCATGCGATGTTTATACAAAAGAAAAAAAAGCAATTAAAGAAGAATATTCTAAAGCTTTGGCTGATAATCAAATAGACCCTCAACATTTTAATGAAGTGGTTGAAAAAATGAGCAATATTGCTGCTATTGAACTTGCTGAATATATTTTTTACAGAGATGATGTAATTGAAGGCCTTAAAAAAGGCATACAAAATAAGGATACTTTGGAATCTTTTGTTCATAATGTTTTGATTTCTCAACACAAAACAATAAAAGCAAACGACATATCAGAAAGATTTCAAAATAATATTTGGCTATTTGATGATAAATACATGACCTTTTCATATTGTGCGTCAGAAAAAACTATTAATCATATTGTTAAGGAATTGTATCCGCAAAATACAGACGTGACATTCAAGTACAAAAGGCCGGATATATTTATGGCTTTCGATAAAGACGATAATTCGGAAAAGAGGAATTCTGTTATGATAGAATTGAAAGGTCCTAATGCTGAGGAAGATGAGAAAAATAAGTCAATAACCGAATTACCAAATCACATCGCAATCATTAGGGAAAATATGCCTAACGTTGAAACTATTTGGGGATATATTGTAACGACTATTGATGATAAATTTAAAAGAACCCTCGATATTACTGATGGTTACATACCGCTATTTTCTAAAGACAAGGATTTTAGGGCATATTATTATTATTATTATGGAAAAGGAAATGCGCATATCTATGTTCTTGATTTGGATGTTGTGTTATCGGATGCAAAACTCCGCAATCAAACTTTCATGGATTTAATAAAGCAAAAATAATTATTGATTTTTGAACTTGTAGTGGCGAAGAAATTGACTTTAAATCCAACTAGAATTAAACTAAACGCAACATGGAGGAATGGCAGAGCGGGTCTAATGCAGCTGATTGAAAATCGGTAATGGGGTAACCCATTCAGGGGTTCGAATCCCCTTTCCTCCTGAGTGCTGAAATGTACCCCTTTTTACTTAACTAACTAATGCCAGTAAGGAGGGTTTTTTAATGAGAATAACAATCAATTTTAAGTTTGAAATGCCCAAGAAAAATAGTGCTGGTCAATTCAAGTTTATGGAACTTTACGAAATCTATAACATTAGTAAAGACAAAATTCAATACATTTCTGTGTAGATAATTATCGATAAAAAGCGCACACTTATAAATGATAAAGGAGATGTCGCCTTATTAATTGTTGACATTTTGAATTTTGATTTTTCTAATTTAATAATTGCCAATGGCGGTCGTAAAACTATGGAAGGAAATATTGCAAGTAAGCTTTTCTTTGAAAAACTAAAAGAAAAAACGCAAATGACAAAAACTATGCCAGGTCCAAACCAAGATATAGTTTTTGCAGACCGACTCTCCCATACAAAGAACGTTAAATCAATTTGCGAACAAATAGTTAGGGTTCATAATTTAGAAAATTGTGTTAATAATGATCGCCTCCTTAATAGTGCATTTGCGCATGATGTTGGGCACACTCCTTTTGGCCATGCTGGAGAGGAGCAACTTGACTCACTCTTTTTGTCTAAAGATAAACTTCATTTCTCTGAGACATACCCAGGCATTTTTCGGCACAACATCAATTCATTTAGAGTTTTAATAGAGAATCAGTTTTTTAGTAATAGAGAATCGGAATTTAACGCTGTTTTAATTGATTCAATTATTAAACACACAGGGGTATTCCCAAAAAACTACATTTATTGTGTTTTTAAGGAAAACAATGTAATTAAGTTGGATTATCTTTTTGAAAGAGTAAAGTTTAAAGATACCAATTTGTTTAACAATTTTATTGCCGCCATACAACGAATTGCGTGTGATAATGCATCCGCCATTCCTTTAACAGGCAGACTAGAGACCAGAGCATGTAAAAAAGGGAAATTATGCTACTTATGTTCTCCTTCTTTTCATCTTTCTTCGTATTTGATGTACCCCTTTCCTTTGACAATTGAAGGGACTGTTCTTTATTATGCTGATGAAATAGCGTGCATCTGTTCTGATATTTGTGACTTTTTCAGGATTTTGTTTTTGAGAAAACGAGCGGGCGAAAATGTCGGCAGCTTAATTTCCCTAACAAGAATTTGCTCAAAATTACATTGGATTGAATCATTTTATGAAGATAATCTCATTTTGAAAACAATTAATGAACTTTTTGAACTTGTTAAGACAAATGTTTTTAGCGAATCAATTGAAACAAATATCGTCTCTAAAGTTTCTTTAATCAAAGACTATTTAGTTGATTCACTTGAAATTCACAAGAAGTTGTTAAGCAATAAATCGGATTCGGTCATCATAAACAATAAATGCAAACCCATTTTTTCATTACGCAAAAACGTTAAATTTATTTACGACAATATTAAAAGTACAATTTATGAAGACCTTCATTCTTTCAATGAAGTAAAACTTTGGAATAATTTCGGAAAAGAATGCATACTTGCTTTAGTTGATTACTTCAAATGTCATATTAATATCTTTCTTAAATGTTTAAGGGATGTTAATGACTACGTGAAAGTTGGTTCTATTGTGAATAGTTTTTATAGAATGCTTGATATGACTAACCCAAACAAAGAGTCGAATCCTTCTATAAAAGATGCTTTAAAAGAAATGCAAAAAGAATTATCAAAAGGCGACTTCTCAATCGATGATTTTTTAAAATTTTGTTTTGTTAAGAACGCAATAGACAGCACCCCCCTTCTTAAATATCATGATAAACAATACGTTATTGATGCAATTATCAATCTTTTAAAACGTGAGATATGTTACTTTATCGCTAGACAAAATGATCTAGAAATTATAGGGTTGGTTAAACGATTTGGGCTAGTTGATATTATTTCTGAAAAAGTTCCTAAATCGATTGAATATGTTAAGCCGTTGATTGAATAAAGCGTAAATTTAAATTTTTTTGTGTCATTTATTGAATATCAAATTAAGTATTTAAATAAATAGACAGCACTCTTTTATTAAATCAAAAAAAGTATTAATAAAGTATAAAAAAAGTCTTAACAAAGTTGTTGCATTGTAGTACGAAGAATAGTATATTGATTGTGCTGACTTTGGTAATGCAAATTACTAAGGTCGCTAAGATGTGAAACATCCATTATAGAAAAAGTAAGAACACAAAACACAATTTATAATTACCTTTCTATTCTGTTGAAGCCTCTTGTGGAGGTAAAAAAACGCTTGCAAAAGCGCTTTTTATTTCGAAAAGTTTTTGCACTTCAATATAAATATATCAAGGCGAGAAAATATAATTATTATTTACATCAAGAAAAAAAGATTTCATCGTTTAAAATCCCGTGAAGTCGAAAGAAACATGAGACAAAAAATGTCAAAGCTTATTTTTGAATAGTACTTTTAGTTTCAAAAAAGAAATATTTATAATTAAATTATGATTTTTCAGGATTTACCTACTTTTGAATGGTACGATTGCCTTTCATTTGCTACATTTTTTGGACTTATTATTTTTCTTTTTATCCGATCTGTCATAAGAAATATTAAATACAATAATCTTCTAAAACACTCCAGTATTGAAAAAATGAAAAAAGAATTTGTTCACGAATTCAATGTTCCTCTGTTTAATAATGCTGTTTCTTTTTTTCTTTGCCAATTAGAAAACGATGTATTTCAAGAATCTACTTTTAGACCATATTTACTATACATGTACAAAAGATTTTTCTTTGAAATTCTATTTGAGAATCCTAAAGAAATAACAAATAAAAAAGGTCGCTTTCATGGAAGAGAAAACCTTTCACTTTTTTATGAAATCTTCCGCAAAAGTGGATTTAGTGAACCATCATCAAGTTATTCGAACAGCCCCCTTTTTAATTACAACCTTAATGTTGATGATAAAAGATTTTGCGAGCGTCTCCCAACAAGCGACTATTATTTTATGAAAGACATATCTTACTTGAAAAAGAGAAGCCAGGTTATCAAATCAAAATTTGGTTTTTCGTTTGAACAACTTGAGACATTTGTAAGAAACGTATCAAAAAAAGCTTTTGAAAACGATTGTTTAGTTGAAAAAATATATAATGTCGAAATAGAAACTGTTTGTGATTTCGATTATGAAACACGTGGCAAGATAGTTGATTTTATTATTTCCTTCGCTTCTTATTGTGAAATAGAGATATACGCCTATGATGGTTTTTTATATTCTCCGAATTTTTATGAACTTGAACTTTCATTTCTAAAAATGGCCGAATTAGCCATTGGGAATGGTAAGGTTAGGAAAGATAGGGGCGACTCTTTTGAAGAAGAAGTAAGAAAAAGTTTAATTCAGTATGGTGAAGTCTTTTCCAAAATTTATTTTTTTGATGATGACAAAGAAGTGGATGCTTTTTTGAGCTACAAAAACTATGCTTTAATAATCGAATGCAAATCATGCAAATACAATAAAGAGCATATTGACGAAAGAAAACAAGCATCGAAAGATATACTTGAAGGTCTAAAACAGTTAGACAAACGATTGGCACTCATTGTCAAAAAGAATAGTGTTGTTATTAGGAAGAAAAGAAAAGGCACTCAATATACCATATTAAAAAGTTTAGAGCATGTGAACATTATTCCTTTATTGATTACGGAAGAGGATGTTTATGATTTTTCGACTTTGAACTTTCAAGACAAATTGGACAAAGAACAAATTTTATCTCCTTTGGTAATATCAATTGACGACTTCAAATCATTGCAAAAAGCTATAAAAGGACAAGACCATTTTCTTTTCGCAATTATGGAATATTACAAATTAAGAGAAAAACTTGAACTTTCTGATGATCAAATAAGCAACTTTTTAAGTATTATTGCTCCTTCATTTTATCGAAGTCCTTTTAATTTTCGCCATATCAAAGATTTGCGAAAAACCCTTTTCATGAGTAATTTTTATGAAAGAAATAAAACACTTGAGTCAAATAGCATAGTTGACGATTCAATTTTAAAATTTGGCACACTCTTAAAACAAAAAGATCCTAAAATTTACAATGCAATCGAAATTTTTTTGTTTTATTCAAAAAGCATAGAAGATGTTTTCGATAAAAGGTTTTACACCGAGATGGGCGAAATAATAATTCGTGACGATGAATCATTATCATTGTTCACATATTCTTACTATGATATTACTTTAAAATACAATGCCAGTAGAAATGAAATTAAATATGGTTTTTGTGAATACAAAGATTTTATAAAGAATCAATTTCTTGATCACTTTAATAGATAATCTTTGGTCAAAAGAAAGCTCTTTTTATTGCTCTTAATTATTTGTTTATTGAGAAGCCGAACTATGAGATAATATTGAATAAAGAACAATTCTTTAGATTTTTTATCAAGTGACTATCTACAAGGAGTATTGATTATGATAGTTTATTCCGGAAACAAACACGAGTTCTGCCTTGATGTTGTCTATAATCTTATTGCTGACAAGGTAATCGAAAAACTAAGAAACGCCCACATCAATGGTGGCGCAGAAGCGGAATACCAAGCTTTTCAAAATTCTCTCAATTTCATGAAAAATGTTATTGATGTTCCCGAAATTCCTGATGATGTGGAAATAGCTATCGAATATCAAATACCAAGAACATCCAAGAGGGTGGATTTCATGATTTGTGGAGAGGATAATCAAAATCGTGACAATGTGATTGTTGTTGAACTAAAACAATGGGACAAAGTCGAAAAAATCGATGATGAAATGCTTCATAGCGTTAAAGCATACACTGGCGGAGCGGTTAGAATGGTCAGTCATCCTTCTTATCAAGCTTATTCATATTCTGTTTTCATTAAGAATTCTTCTGAGATGGTTCAAGACAGAGATATACATATTATACCGTGTGCCTATCTGCACAATTATTTGCCTCAATACGTTGACCAACTCAACGATACCATTTTTAAAACATGGTATGATGAGGCGCCTTTTTTCATTAAAAACCAAGTTGTTGATATTCGTAATTTTATAAAGAAATACATTAATAGAAAGTCATCTGATGGTGATGTTCTTTATAAGATTGATAACGGACGGATTAAGCCATCAAAAGCTTTACAAGACTGTCTTGTTTCATTAATGAAAGGCAGAAAAGAATTCATTCTTTTGGATGAACAAGCAACTGCCTATGATATATGTATAAAAACAATGAGCCAATGCCTAAAAGATTTGAAAAAAAGGACAATTGTTATTCAAGGTGGTCCAGGGACAGGAAAATCAGTTTTAGCAGTTAATTTACTTAAGCAATTTATTACTCAAGGTTTGAATGCGAGCTATGTAACAAAAAACAGCGCTCCTCGTGAAGCATATTTAAAGCTTTTATCAAAATCAGATTTGAAAAAAGAAATAGATATTAAAGCTTTGTTTAGGTCGCCTTTTGGACTATCTCATAGCCAGTCAAATTTCTACGACTGTTTAATAGTGGACGAAGCCCATCGTCTAGTAAAACAAATGTATGGTGATTTCTATGGTGAAAATCAGGTCAAGGAATGTATTAATGCATCCCTCCTTACAATATTCTTAATTGATGAGGACCAAAGAATTACAACCAAAGACATTGGCTCAATTGATGAAATAGAAAAATGGGCAAAACTATTACAAAGTCGCGTAATAATTAACGATGACACAAAATTAACTTCGCAGTTTAGATGTAATGGTAGTGATCAATACATTCAATTCCTTAACAATCTTCTTCAAATCGGAGAATTCGCCGATTTCGATTTGTCTGATTTGAATTTTGACATAAAACTGTTTGATAACCCGAACAAGATGAGAGATGTTCTTCGAGAACAAAACAAATTTAACAATAAAGCTCGAATGGTTGCTGGTTATTGTTATGATTGGGATGTGAAAAATAATCGTGGAGAGTACGATATTTACCTAGAAGATGATTTTAAAGCTAAGTGGAATCTAGAAAATGACAAGATATGGGCGATTAATCCTGCTTCGTTCGAAGAAGTTGGGTGTATTCATACCGCCCAGGGATTAGAATTTGATTATGTCGGAGTCTTAATTGGGCAAGATTTAAGATTCGACGAAACGAACAATCGGATTATTATTGATAAAAGCAAAATTTCCAAAGACGATAAAACATCTGGAATCAAATCGAGCAATATAAATCTGGCTAGTCAACTGATAAAAAACACATACAAGACGCTATTAACAAGAGGACAAAAAGGTTGTTATATCTATTGCGAAGATAAACCACTCTTAAAAAGAATTAGTGAAATGTTAAAAATTGAAATTATCAAGTAAGGAATAACATATGGATAAGTTAAATGAATTATTGAAAAGAATTGATAAATTCAATAAAGATAGAGATTGGGATCAATTTCATTCTCTGTCAAATCTTGCAAAATCGATTTCTATTGAGAGTGGCGAACTTTTAGAATGCTTTCAATGGAACAATGACAACTTTGAAATAGATGACGTTAAAGAAGAATTAGCGGATGTTTTAAATTACTGTCTTCAAATGTGCATTTCTCTTAGAGTTAATCCAATTGACATCGTAAATGCCAAGATGAACGATAATGAAATAAAATACCCTGTCGAGAAATCAAAAGGGACATCTAAAAAATACAACAAATAAAACAAAATAATATCTAGGCTGGGCATTATTCATGCAAGCCGGTGTAGCCATCGGCATGGCCACATTGGTTTCACAAGAGTTCCCAACCAATCCTAAATATGAAGCGATGATTTTGCTTTGGCTCTAGCGGGAACATTCATCCATGAACTAATTAGTCAAATCATTAATAAAATTACTTTAACCAAAGTTGACAAAAACGTCGTCTAAAAAAATAAAGTCAAAGCGAATATTAATAAGTTTTAACATGCTTTTTTTGATTTACAAATAAATGGACAATTTTTTTGGCAAATATTGCAATAAAAGTAATTGCATTAAAGTCCAAAATCTTTGAGTCGATTCCTTTAATTTATTTGATGTTTACAAATTTTTTATCAGTTGACTATAGTAAAAATCAAGGATAAAATAATTATTAAATGGGGGAACATTATATGTATTCTTGCAAAAAACGTTTTTTTCAATATGGTGCTTTGCTTTTGATCTCTTTAGTGTCTTTGACTGCCTGCAATCCTTCGGACATGGGCAAAACATTTGTCACTGATATATGGGTTAGCTTTCCGGAAGGCACTGACTTAGAAAGTGTTGTTGTTGGTAATAAACTAAATTGTTACGTTGAGACAAACAAAGAGAGTAGTTATAGTTCATATTCAAATGTCAAATTTAATGGATACGAAATTGTAGAGGAAGTCAATACTGCTAATGCTACATTTTCTTATAAAACTAAAGATTATGATCCAAGATCGTTAATTATTGATGCCACTCAGGAAGGCGATGTGGTATTTTCTGTGAGGCACGTAGACACGACGATTATTTCTCCTGTCTATGAAATTCATTATCGACCAAAACTTCAAAATGTCACAAATTTGGATGAGCTCAAAGAAGCTTTAAATAAATCCGATCCTTATCTTACTATTTCAATGGAAAATGATATAGACTGCACCGGAATGGTGTCGCCAATTTCCGCCAATAACTACGGAATTCTCGAAGGGAATAATCACTCCTTGAAAAATTTCGCTTATGAAGTGTTAAATGATACTTCAGGACATGGACTTGTTGGAAATAACTATGGAGTTATTCGCAATTTGAACATTGAAGATACTGATATTCTAGTTACTAGCGCCACAACTAAAGTCGCTGCTGTCGCGGGAGCGAATAGATTAGGTGCACTTATAGAAAATGTTGATGTCAGTGGCGATATCATCATGGCTTCCAGCACAACTTATGTAGGCGCTATTGCCGGCTCTAATTACGGAACAATCAAGGACTGTGTAAATAATGTCGCCAGAATTGAAGGATCGATAATGGTCGGTGGAATTGCTGGAGAGAACTATAGTTCAAAAAGCGGAGAAACTCCTGAGATTCTTTCTTGCGTGAACAACGGAGACATTCTCATTTATACTAGCAAGGGTGGCGGAATAACTGGCGCTTCTTGGACACAAAAAGATGGAGTTCAAAACATTCATAATTGTGAGAACAACGGAGACATCAATCAAATTAACACTTGTACATTAGGAAGAATTGGCGGAATTGCTGGGTTAGCCTTTAAAACGAATATAATGTATTCAAAACCTTACACAATGCCTGCTACTGTATCAATACGAGGCTATGAATATGTGGGTGGATTTGTTGGAGATGGCGATTTAGATGGACCCCTCCAAAATGTCACCAATGCCGCGAATGTTGCTTCGTTTGGATATCATTCCTCGGATAATGGCAATGTTTCACAGACTGGTGGAATCGGCGGATGGCTCACTGCGGAGAGTATTTCAAACTGTTCCAATACAGGACACATATCTTCAAATTACGGTCAAATTGGTGGAATCGCAGGAGCATCACGCAATACAACCATTACAAGATGTACAAACACCGGAGAAATATCTTGCGAAACACAATTTTCAGGAGGCATAGTCGGATTTTTGTACTCAACGCTTTCAAATAAATTGAATGTCTACGAATGTTCGAACTCTGGCACTATTCACGCAACTGATAAAGCTGGCGGAATTCTTGGCGCTGGACAGGGTAATGGCTCGAATGACAAAGCGATTGTTCTCGTGAAATGTACGAATTCTGGCACAATCGATTGTACCGGGACATATAAAGGGGACTTGGTGGGTGCCGTTCGATATGTTCTAATTGACAATCGCACATAAAATTTAATTATCATTTTGACATGTAATAACAAAATAAGATAGCAATGAAATGCTATCTTTTTTTCAATTTAAATTTGAAATAGAACAATGCCTTCTTTATGGAAACTTTAAAGGCAAAGGGAATTCATACGAGAAGAGATGTAACCCGTTTTTTTGACGCACCACAAGAGCAAATTTTTTATGCTTTTGTTCAAGCTGAGTCAAATAAACAACCATATTCTGTTATTACTTTTGACTTAAAATTTTCTTTTAGAAATAACATGAATGATGATGTTTTTTCCGTTTATCTTGATATTCGCTATTCAATATCCAAGCTATTTTTTCGCTCATTACCATGCTCGTAACAAAGCAACTATGATGTAAGATTGTGTAACAACAAAAAGAAAAGCACTTCAAATTGAAGTGCTAGTGTAAAAGTGGACAAAGGTAAAAAGCCCCCGTCCACTTTTTCTTTTGCTATTCTATGAGAAGGAGGAATCAAAATGGCGAGAAACAAAGAAAGAAATGATATGCGTTCTCCGATAGAAAAGGAGAGGATAGTGCTGGAAAGTTATGAAAAAGGGCGTAATAAGACGGCTCAAAAATATGATATTTGTCCATCCGTTCTAAGGAAGTGGCGGACCAAGTATTCAGCTGCTGGTCTAGATGGTTTAGTGAGCAAAACTGGACGATCAACCAATTCAAAAAAAGGAAATCAGTTGTCTAAATTTCAACGCAAGAAAAATCTCACTAAAGAGGAACAACTGGAACTTGAAAATCTTAAGCTAAAAATTGAGGTGACACGCTTAAAAAAAGGATATCTAGTGAAAGGAGTTGGTACAAAAAAGGAATACGTTACTATCAAAGACTCGAATACGAAATTCTAGAGTCTTTATCAGAAGATTATTCAATTTC
>Ga0265294_10006347_pt1 | contig 14222 bp, 9 predicted proteins | sample MunlanPumphouse3_FD_192504 | JGI IMG/M metagenome (GOLD analysis project Ga0265294, IMG submission 192504) | Groundwater microbial communities from a municipal landfill in Southern Ontario, Canada - Pumphouse #3 | ecosystem: Environmental > Aquatic > Deep subsurface > Groundwater | place... | reverse complement strand
ATCGTTTACTCAGGCAATACAGCAATCTGGTACCAATCTCTTTCTTTTAGATGAATTTGCTCGCGGTACCAATCCTATTGAGGGTGAGTTATTGGTTTCAGCAGTATTGCAATATCTTGCTGCCACCAAAAATATGAGTATTGCGGCAACGCATTTTACTGCACCAACAATGCTTCCCAAAGTTACGCAATATAGTATAGCAGGATTGAATTTGGATAAAATCCAAGCTCAAAAACCTAAGGATGCTAATGAGAGGCTAAAAATTCTTAATGAGGCTATGGACTACAGTATTAAGCGCTTACAAAAGAATGAAGCTCCCCCTCTAAATGCTATAAATGTGGCAAGAATCCTTGGAATGCCCGAAGAGGTTTTAAAATATACTGAGATTAAAGATAAATGAAAAGAATAACTTTATCTGAAACCATTGAAATAAGTATGGAAATAGGGAAAATCTTGCTTCAAAATGGTTCTACGGCAAATCGTGTGGAACTTATGATGTGCAAGGTATGTAAAATTTTTGGGTATCCTCAAACTGAAGCTTTTGTTACTCCAACGGGCATCTTTCTTACAGTTTCTGATGGTAAAGAAAATATCACTACCAGTATTAAGAGAATTGAAAATCGGAAAACTGATTTAGGGAAAATAACTAAAATCAGCCATCTAGTCAATGAAATGGAGAAGCAATATTGTAGAGACGGATTATGTATGTGGGATGCCGATAAATTTAGAGATGAACTAAGACATATTGAGAATGAGAGAGCCTGGCCAGAATGGTTTACCATTTTTTGTGGAGGTTTGACCAGTGGTTGTTTTTGTTTGTTATTTGGTGGTAGTTGGTTGGAATTTGCAGTTGCTTATATAGTTGGAGTTTTAGTTAGTTTATCTTTAAAATTACTTGGTAATTTAAGACTTAACAGTTTTTTGACACATATAGTGGGAGCTGCATTAATAGTAGTTTTTGCCAAAGTTTTGGATATCTGGGTACCCTATATAAAACTGGATAACATAATTATCGGTGGAATTATGCTTTTAGTTCCAGGTTTAAGTTTTGTTAATGCAATTCGTGATGCTATGAGTGGAGATCTTGTTTCTGGAACTGCAAGAGGTATTGAAGCAATAATGTTAGCTATTGCTATTGCTGCAGGAAGTGGTATTATGCTTAAGCTTTTTGAACTATGGGGGATGTAAAATGCGACCCTTTGACCATCTAACTTTAATGCAATTCTGCTGGTCTACCTTATCTATACTTGGCTTCTCTATAAGGGTAAATCTTAAAGGTTGGAAAATCTTTTTGATAGCACTGGGTGGAGGATTAACCTGGGCATTTTATCTCATATTTTTATATTTCAGTAAGTCCCTGTTATTCTCTATCTTTTTCTCTGTGTTTTTGGTATGTACTTATTCCGAGGTTGTAGCCCGTTTGAGTAAGATACCGGTTTCAGTTTTTGTCACCTGTGTTATTATTCCCCTTGTTCCTGGTAGAAATCTTTATTATGCGATGCAAGCTTATATTGCTGGAAATAGTGCAGTCGCTTCTGAGAATCTTTATAAAGTGTTGTTGATTTCTGGAACCATAGCCTTAGCTATAGCAGTAGTGAGTAGTGTGACAAATATTATCTTTAGATTAAAGGACAGATTTTAGGAATAAATAGGATGTATAAATCAATTAAACAAATCAATCTGGAAACAAGAATACAGAAAATGTTACAGGGTAAGCCATTAGAGGCAGCCCAAATACTTTTTAATGACCCCGAACTTCAGACTATGCAAGAATATGCAAATATAGTGGCAATCAAGAGATTGGGCTTTAATGATCATGGACCGGTCCATGTGCGTAAAGCCACTTTGAATGCCATTCAGATGTTCAAATTACTCAATGAAGCTGGCATCAAAATGAATCTTGAAAAAGAAGGGGTTGGTAAAGCCGAAGATTCACTCACTGCTGTTCTTTTATCTTCTTTACTACATGACCTTGGGATGTCAATTGCCCGGGATTCACATGAACAGCTTTCCATTCAGTTAGCTCTTCCTTTTATAGATAGTATTCTGAATACAATTTATAATCCTGAAGAACTAATGATCAAGACTGCTATTAAGGCAATTGCTATTGAGGGCATCTTTGGTCATATGGCAACCAAGCATATATATTCTTTGGAAGCAGGTCTAGTGCTAATTGGAGATGGAAGTGATATGGAAAAGGGAAGAGCAAGAATACCCGCTATGCTTTCTAATGCACCACGAGTTGGTGACATTCATCGCACTTCTGCCAGTGCCATTCAGAAAGTTCAGATTCATAAAGGAACAGAGAAACCTATTGCTATCACGGTAAAAATGAATGCCTCCGTTGGTTTCTTTCAGGTGGAAGAGGTCTTTTTCCCTAAAATAAATAATAGTCCGGTCAAGCCTTATATAGAATTGTATGCAGGTGTAATAGATCGTGAAATGTTAAGATATTTATAGTCAGAGCTTTTGAAGAAAAGAAAAAAGCCGCTTCCCTTTTCAGGTAGCGGCTTTAATTATATTTATTTTAGCTAATGATCACAGAGCCATTTTGATAGTCCAGTTTGATTTGAGGTCCAACTTGACCAGCAATCATAGCCTTTGCCATTGAATCTTCTACCTCTTTTTGCATTAAGCGTTTCAAAGGACGTGCTCCATATTGTGGATCATAACCAGCTGTAGCCAGATAATCAATCAATGCATCAGTCCAGCTAAGTTCTATTCCTCTTTCTTTTACCCGTTCTGCTAATTGATTGAGTTGAATCTTTACGATTTCTTTTATATTCTCTCGGCTAAGCCGATGGAAGATAATGATATCATCCAGACGGTTCAAGAATTCTGGACGGAAGTATTGCTGTAGAATATTCATCAGATGTGGACGTAATGCTTCCAGGTCTTCAGCTTCGTAGATTTCCTGAGAAGCGATATTGGAAGTCATTATAATGATAGTATGACGGAAATCTACCGTTCTTCCTTTTCCATCAGTTAATCTTCCATCATCCAGAATCTGTAATAGAATATTAAACACATCAGGATGAGCTTTCTCTATTTCATCAAAGAGAATAACCGAATAAGGTCTTCTACGTACACCTTCGGTTAGATAACCACCTTCTTCATAACCTACATAGCCAGGAGGAGCACCTATAAGACGTGAAACGGAGTGTTTTTCCATAAATTCACTCATATCAAGCCTTATCATAGCCTTTTCGGTATCAAAAAGATAGGCGGCTAAGGCTTTAGCTAGCTCAGTTTTACCCACACCAGTAGGACCTAAAAAGAGGAAAGAACCTATGGGACGATTGGTATCACTCAATCCACTTCTGGAACGGCGAATAGCATTAGCCAGAGCGGTGATACCTTCTTTTTGTCCTACAACTCGCTGAGAAAGGATATCTTCCAGATTAAGCAGCTTGCTCATTTCACTTTGCACTAGTTTAGAGACGGGTATATTGGTCCATTTTGAGACTACTTCAGCGATAAGTTCTTCGTCTACCTTTTCTTTGATTAGAGGTTCATAGTCTTCAGTAGTATTTTCTCTTTTATCTATAAGTTCAGCTAGTTCTTTTTCTTTTTCTTTAATGATTCCATAACGCAACTTTGCTGTAGTTTCTAAATCACCTTCACGTTCTGCTTTATCTGCCTGTAATTTCAAGGATTCAATTTCAGCTCTGAGAGCACGAGTTCGTTCAAATAACTTTTTCTCGTTTTCCCATCTTAAACGCAAAGTATTACGTTTTTCAGTGAGCTCTGCTATTTCTTCATTTATCTTTTCCAGACGTTGTTTGGAGAGTTTGTCCTCTTCTTTTGCTAGGGAGAATTTTTCTATTTCCAGTTGACGAAGTTTGCGCTCCACTTCATCCAATTCTGTAGGCATAGAATCCATTTCCATTCGCAGTTTTGCACAGGCTTCATCTATAAGATCTATGGCTTTATCAGGGAGAAAGCGATCGGAGATATAACGGTCACTTAAGACAGCAGCAGCAACAAGTGCTGTATCTGTAATCTGAACACCATGATGAATCTCATATTTTTCACGAATTCCACGAAGAATGGAAATGGTATCTTCCACACTAGGTTCCTGTACCATTATGGGTTGGAAACGTCTTTCCAGTGCGGGATCTTTTTCTATATGTTTACGATATTCATCAATAGTAGTAGCACCAATACAATGCAAGGTGCCACGAGCTAATGCTGGTTTAAGCATATTGGAAGCATCCACAGCTCCCTCTGCTGCACCAGCTCCTACTACGGTATGAATTTCATCTATAAAGAGAATAATGTGGCCTTCAGATTTTTCTACTTCTGAAAGTACAGCTTTCAATCGCTCTTCAAACTCACCCCGAAATTTTGCACCGGCTAAAAGAGCTGCCATATCCAGTTCCAGTATCTCTTTATCTTTTAAATTTTCTGGAACATCACCATTAACTATTCGTCTTGCTAGCCCTTCTACAATAGCCGTTTTACCTACTCCTGGTTCACCTATAAGAATAGGGTTATTCTTTCTTCTACGAGAAAGAATCTGAATGGTACGACGAATCTCTTCATCTCTTCCTATAACTGGATCTAACTTCTCCTGACGAGCAAGTCGGGTGAGATTCCGAGCATATTTTTCTAATGCCTGATATTTAGCCTCGGGATTCTGGTCAGTAACTCGCTGATTACCTCGTAACTCTTTTAAGGCTAAAAGCAGTTTATCTGGAGTTACTCCTGCATTTTGAAGTAACCTGGCTGCGTCTTTACCTTTCTCCACTAAAGCCAATAGTATATGCTCCAGACTGATGTAATCATCCTGTAACTGGTCTGCTTCTCTTTCTGCTTGATTAAGAATATCCAAAACATTCTGAGAAAGATAAAGCTGACCACCACTAACCTTCGGTAATCTTTTCAAGGCATCTTCTACCTTTCTTTCCAGATCAGCAGTATTTACCTCCAACTTTTGCAAAACCGGAATCACTAAAGATTCCGTTTCTTTTAGCATTGCTAAAAGTAGATGTAAATCTTTTATCTCTTGATGCCCGTTTTCTTCTGCTATTTGTTGCATTCCTTGGAGAGCATCCTGACTTTTTATGGTAAATCTTTGTGCATTCATATTCATCTCCTTTTTAATAAAAATATAAGTGAAAAAAGAGAAAGGGCAAGCGGAAATATTAGCAGTCTAACAGATAGACTGCTAATTATTTTTGGTTAAATTTATGATACCTCTTAAAATAAAATTATAAGAGATAATCCTGTTTCTATCATTACTCACTCAATATTATTTTTAGAAGTTTCATTAATAAGTTCGTTAACAAAAGTAGGGAGTATAAAAGCGGCATAATGTATCTTTGAATTGTAATACTTGGTATTTAAATTAGCTTCTATGATTTTCCTTTCTATTTCTGCAGAGAGAGGATGGTATTTTTTTGAAGCTATCTGAAACAGCCAAAAACCTGCTTGATAAGTTTGAATGGCAGCTCCATAAGCTTTAACAATAGGAAATAAAGATTTCAAGTTTTGGTTAACTTGAGAGATAAGTTCTGCCAATTCGGGAATCCAGGGAGATTCTGATTGGAGGCATAAAATCCCATCTTCGTCTAGAATTTTGAAACAATCTTTAAAGAAATTTAGGCGAAAAAGACCTTCTGCTGGTCCTACTGGATCGGTAGAATCAACTAAGATAACATCGTACTTATCCGTGCAATTGTGTACATATTTAATTCCATCTGTGAAGATGATGCTTACTCTCGGGTCTTGAGTTGAGGAAACTAAATGGGGGAAATATTTTTTAGAGACCTTAGTCACTAATTCATCAAGTTCTACCATCACAACTTTCTCTGTGCTTTTATGTTGTAAAACCCGGGTTAGGGTTCCACAATCACCACCACCGATAATAAGCACTTTTTTTGGATGGTCGTGAGTAAACATTGTAGGATGAACGAGCATTTCATGGTAAGCAAATTCATCCTTTTCAGTTAGCATTAAATCCCCATCTAATAAAAGTACTTTCCCATAAGCAGGAGTTTCCACTACCTCAATCTTTTGATAAGGACTCTGGATGCTTTCCAAACTCTCTGTAACCTCAAAAGTCAGGGCTTGATATTTACTGTGATAATCTATATGCCAATAACTCATAATTCATTAAGGTTTATGCTTAATTGGTTCATTTCCAGTATCAAAAAGACCTCTCCTTAATTCCATATTACTAGTATGTTTGCTCTTAAAGCATTTTTGTAGGTGTTTGAAGAGGTCCCAGGGAGAGATAGTCTGACCGCAGGTAAAGATATCCACTGCCGCATATCTATATTCAGGCCAAGTATGGACAGCTACATGAGATTCAGCAATTACTACTACTCCACTTATTCCATAAGGGCTAAATGAATGGAAAGTATCACTGACCACGGTGGCTTTTCCAATTTCACAAGCTTCTAACATTGCTTGGCGAATAGCCTTTTCATCTCGCAGAATGTCCTCATCACATTCATAAAATTCTGCTAATATTTGTTTGCCTAATGCTTGCATTTTTTCACCTCTGTAGTTTTATTTTGAAGGTATAAAAGGAAAATCCGCATTACTCGGATTTTGGGAAATATCCTTCACCGGAAACTTACCAACTACTTAACTAGGATAAGTTTCCGACCACAGAGGCTTCAATGTTGCGCTAAAAACGGAAAGTTGTAGCAATACCTCCTTCTCGTCTATCCAGATGCTGTTAAAACATCTGGCATAAAGAGCTTCCTGGCAAATAGCAATGCCTAAGAAACGTTCTTTTTTCATGAAGACTCCTTAGCATTTCTTAACCTTATATATAATAAACCCCAATCTTTTTTTGTCAATAGAAAAATGTTTTGGCATTCCCATATTTTTTTACACGAGCCTTATTTTCATTTGATGCTGGTCGATACGTTCTGCTAAGCTTAGTTTTCGTTTATACTGGACAATAAATTTAATGCACTCTGAAAGAACTTCAGCTATTCTGTAGTATATGAATTCTTTAGGTATATATAAATCTTCTTTTTTGTAGTTTATCATTTTAGGGAATCCAACGGCAAATTCGGCAATATACTTTTTTGACATATAGATGAAAAACAATGCTAAAGCCATGAGAGCATTAAGATTTTTCATACCTTGATAGCTACCCAATCTCATATTTTCCCATCTCATACTTTGCTTCATTTGGCGATGAACTTCTTCAATTGACCAACGCTTTTTATAAACAGCTATTGCTTTCGCAACCAGCTCCAAATCAGGCATTTCCTGGCTGGCAAAATCACATAATAGATAAAAGTCGTTTCTCTTTTGAAAACCTTTTCTAAAGATACGCGATACAACCAAACTAACCTCTACTGTATTTGATTTTTTACTGGGATGGTCATCGGTTCTGACATTGATTCTTCTGGTGGCGCATTGAAATACTTCATTTTCTTTGAGCCCAGGTAATTCATACTTGAACTTCATTTCGTTTACTATTTTGTTGAAATTGATTTCTTCAAATCCTTCTTTAACAGCTCGATCACCCTTGCCACGAATGACAAATTGAATCCCATTGTTACTTAAAAACTCTATCAGCTTACGATCATCAAATCCTCTATCGAACACATAAGTGCCTTTACCATTAAAGGCCAACTCCATATCGACAATCGTATCTTGCATAATTTGTTTAGCTGAGTCATATTCCATATTAGGTGCAATCAAACGACTAAAGATTGGTAATAGCATATATGAATCTTTGTTGGGGGTATAGGCCACTATATTGACTAATAGATACCCATTGGTACTTTTGCCTTCGCTACCATTATAAATCTTCTGCAAACCTTCCATCTTTTTTGCATAGGGTTTTGCAATGTCACTTTCATCTACGATAAAGATGGTTTCATCTGTAATATAGGGTTTTACCAACTTTAGAAACGTTTTATCAATGTGTTCAACATAGTCATTGTGGCTCAAATTCCGATATAAACGCTCAGAAGAAGATTTGGTGGATACATTGTCTTGGATAAATTTTGAGATATTATGAACAGAAGGTGATCCTGTTCCACACAATCCCATTAGCATATCTTTTATGAATTTTTGTTTTGGTTTAGAAAGTCCTTCTGATGTTTTTTTACAGAAGCTTGACAATTTTTCTTTCACGAATTCGGTAGTTTCATTCTGTATTAATAACATGGTGGTCTCCTTATGTTTTATTGATCCCATAATTGGGAGACCGCCATTTTTGTAAAGCTTTTTATTTCAGTTTATTGTAATAGATTTATGTCCAAATTTTTGAATTATCCACAGGGCTAATCCAGCGTTAATTGAACGATTTTTAAAATTTAGACACAAAGTTCATCTCACCCCCAAGAAAATGCTTCTATTAAAGTATTAGGGGCCTTAAATGGCATAAAATTCTTGAGTACTAGTTTTGGTTACGAAATAATCTTGAGAAAAATCCACTTTTTCACTAAATTACAAAATAAAATCTTTGGACATTTACACTACCTATTTATCTATACAACAGAGCGTTACAACTTGTCAACATCACTTTTTTGTGGGAATGCCTTAAAAATGTTTCTTTGGCTTTGAACTAAAATAATGAGTATGTTCTTTATTAAATTTGTTTAGCTAATGAAAAAGAGGACTAGCCTTTACTCGTTGTTCTAAGAGATAAACCGGATAAATAATTATAGCCAGTTATATTAATGCTTAATATCTTTGATATTATATTATAATTAAGATAAGTGCATTATAGAATGAGTTTTAAATGGTTCAATATTGAGATGTAAGTTAATTATTTTGTTTGCATAATGCCTTTATAAAACTAAAATATATAAAAGAAACCATAAGAAAATATAAGAAAGGAGTAATACAAAACTTATCTCCATAACCTTAAAAAACATAATGAGAACGGAATAATTTACTAGGTATAAGATAGTTAGGAGTTTTGATTATGAAAGGTTTACGACAAATAGCAGTTGACCAATTGGTTAAATATTTGACCAGTGATCCCGTAAAGAAGATTTCTAAGATTGTAGCTTTAGTGCAAAAACTTGATAGAGGTCACAAATATTCGGATGTAATGGACATTATAGCTGATGCTCTGATAGGCGAAAGTGATGTCTGGAAGAAATTTACAGAGGATTTATTTAAGGAAGTAGATAATAAAACCCTTCAGAAATTAGCAGAATGTTTCCTGGTGAATGTAGCTTTTATCGGCGGACCCAAACGGGATAAGATTAAAGAAAAGTATGATTGCAATGTTCCTCTAGCACTTTTAATAGACCCAACGAGTGCTTGTAATCTTAATTGTACCGGTTGTTGGGCAGCTCAATATGGAAAACAGCACAATCTTTCCTATGATATTTTGGATTCTCTTTGTCAACAAGGAAGAGAACTGGGAATCTATTGGTTCCTTTTCTCAGGTGGAGAGCCATTGATTCGCAAACAGGATCTCATCCTTCTAGGTGAAAAGTATCAAGATTGCTATTTCTTTGCCTTTACTAATGGAACTCTGGTAGATGATAAGTTATGTGAAGATATCAGAAGAGTAGGTAATTTCACTTTGGCTTTCTCCATTGAAGGTAACGAAGCAAATACTGATATGAGAAGAGGTGATGGTTGTTATAAAAGAGTAATAGAAGCTATGGATTTGATGAAGAAGCACAAACTTTTTTTTGGCTATTCTACCTGTTACACACATTATAATACTGAAAGTGTAGCTTCCGATGAGTTTGTTGATGAGATGATAGCTCGGGGTTGTCGTTTTGCTTGGAACTTTACTTATATACCTATCGGTAAGGATGCTCAGTTAGATCTTATAGCTACTCCAGAGCAGCGTGGCTATATGTATAAAAGAGTTCAGGAGATAAGAAAGAACAAACCTCTAGTTGCTCTGGATTTCTGGAATGATGGAGAAACGGCTCATGGTTGTATTGCTGGAGGGCGAAGCTATCTTCATATCAATGCTGCAGGTGATGTTGAACCTTGTGCCTTTATTCATTATGCTAATGTTAATATCCATAATGTTTCTCTATTAGAAGCCTTACAAGCACCTCTTTTCCGAGAATATAGAAAGCATCAGCCTTTTAATTCCAATCCTTTGCGTCCTTGTCCTCTATTGGATAATCCAGAAATGCTGAAAAAAATGGTGAATCATTCTAATGCCTATTCAACTCAATTGGAAGGACCAGAACCGGTAGAGGAGCTTTGTTCAAAGACTTTGCTTGCAGCTCAAAGATGGGCTCCTGTAGCTGATAAACTCTGGGAAGAGAGAAAACAACTAAAGAGAGAGAAAGAAACCAAAATAGCAAAGAGATAGAATTATCTAACTTTAACATAATCTGTCAGAATCCATAGCTTAGAGAGCGATAAACTTTATCTATGGGGTAGACTTTCTATCAACTCTTTTAAAAGAGCAAAAGAATAAGCTTTTGCTCCTTCGCCATTTTCTGCAACGGGTCCAACACAGGAAGGACATCCTTCTTTACAGGAACAATTAGATACGAGTTCTAATGCTGCTTTCAGAAGTTGAGTGTGTAGGTCATAAAGTTTGCGAGAAAGACCGATTCCACCTGAAATATTATCGTAAATAAGGATAACGGGATTGCCCTGAGTTAGAACTGATTTATCTTCACAAAAAACATCTAGGTCTTGACGGTCACACATCAAAAAGAAAGGTGCAAGATTAACTAAAAGATAACCGGTAGCTGAAATTCCATTCTGTATCTGCACGGTTAATTCAGCTAAACGATGACATTTAGGACATAGAGTTATCAAGTTATGAGGTTTATTTGCTTCTTCGGGGTTATCAAATTTACGAAAGGGAATAATATGATGAATATGATGTGGTATATCCTTTTCTATAGCTCCACAATGCTGACAACGATATCCATCTCTTTTTCTAATAACTTTAGTTATTTCTAGCCAGTTTTTTCCATAGTCATTGGGTTCTGCATTCCATAAACTCTGTTCCTTTACTTTATTCACAACTTCAGGAGAAATTCCCATCCACCAGGCTATAGTTTCTAATTTAGTAGGAGGCAAATCCAGATCTACCCTTTCTATAACTTCTTGGGTAAAAAATCTTAACTTTTTGAAGCCAGTTATAGTAGTGGTGACAGTTACCAGTCCAAAGTATTTATCTGCGCCACCGCAATTTTCCTTTTTTAGGAGGTTCTGGCATTCTATAACTGTTTGACGGGTAGGCTGGGTAAAATAGTTTACTTGAACTTGTTTTACTTCAGCTTTATTATGTTCCAGATCAAGGTTATTAACTTGCCAAGTATCACCTTTATCTAAATAAATTGCCTTAGGATGCACCATCCATAGTGCACTGGAAGAATCTACTGTTCCGATAACTTCATTATCAGAGATAATCTCAACCTGGCTGGAAAGATTGCGAAGAGAAACTTCTGCAGAAGGATAGGTTTCTGGAGCACAGATATAGCGTCCACTAGCTTTTCTGATTTTACCTTCTTGAAGCAAAATTTGCAGATAAGGGAAAATATGCTCAGTTCCCAGACTCCCAAACCCTTCATTTTCCATCAAGGCAAGGTCTTGTATGGCGCATAAAAGTTGACTTTGTAATATTTCAGAATGATCTGGAGAGATGAGGGCATTTTCCGGATTGTTTTCAAAGATATATTCTGGATGCTGGCAAATGTATTGGTCTAATGGATTAGCTCCAGCAATTAGAATAGCAAGTGCTGTATTATTTTTTCTTCCCGCTCTTCCCGCTTGCTGACGAGTGGCAGCTATTGTACCAGGATAGGTATTCATAAAAACAGCATCCAATCCACCTATATCTATTCCCAATTCTAATGCATTGGTAGAAATGACCAGATTTACTTTTCCTTCTCTAAAATCTTTTTCTATTTCTCTTCTATGTTCAGCTAAATATCCGCTTCTATAACTTCTTATCATATCTTTATATCTTTCATCTTTACTCAGATAAAGATACACTATTTCAACACTTCGTCTAGAGCCGCAAAAAAGAATAGCTTGTCCTTTATACTGCAACCATCGTTTAGCTAAGATAGTAGATTCCATTAAAGCACTTCTTCTAATCCCTAAAACATAATCTACGATAGGGGGATTAACTATAAAAAAATCCCTTTTGCTATGAGGTGAATAATCCTTATCTACCAGATGAACAGGTTCTTCCAGTAATATCTCCGTTAGTTCTTTTGCATTAGCAATCGTAGCAGAAGTGCAGATAAAATTAGGAGAACTTCCATAAAAATCACAAATTCTTTTCAAACGACGTATTACATTGGCAAAATGGGAACCAAATACTCCCCTATAGATATGAACCTCATCCAGAATTATCCATTTCAAATTGGCAAAAAAGTTACTCCAAAGAGTATGATTGGGTAAAATTGCTAGATGTAGCATATCTGGATTGGAAAAAATAAGATTTGATTTATTTCTAATATTCCTTCGAGCTCCAACTTCGGTATCTCCATCGTAAATTCCTGAAAAGATGGGCGGTATATTGGGATTTTCTTGTATTAATCCCTGAATCAATTCTTGCATCTTTAGCTTTTGGTCCTGTGCTAAAGCTTTGGTAGGGAAAAGAAGCAGTGCTCTACTTTGGGGAGAAATTAGTAAGTTTTGCAGGATGGGGAATTGATAGCAGAGACTTTTACCGCTGGCTACACCTGTGGTTAAAACAACATTATCTCCCCTTAAAGCTGCTTCTATTGCTTCTTTTTGATGTGCATAGAGCTTAGTTATACCTCGTTTCTCAAACATTGAAAGTAAGATAGGATTGCTCTGAGAAGGGAAATCTGTCCAGATAGCATCTTTTGGTTCAAGTTCCTGCTGAGCAACTATCTGAGTTCTGAATTTCTCATCTGTCAGAAGTGAATAAATAAAGGCTTCTATATCGTAAGAAGGCATTTTTAACCCTTAGGGGAAAATAACAACTTTTCTTAGGAAATTTCCTTTTGGTGATTCCAGATTAATAAGATAGATTCCAGCGGGAAGCTTTGGGAAGTATTTATCCATTTTAAATTCTGTTAGTTGTTTAACGCTTATCAGTTTTCTACCTCTAATATCATAAATCTCTAGATTAAAAGGAATTTTTTCTGAGCTGGTAACTATGAAATTACCGCAAGATGGATTGGGATAAATATTAAAGTAGGTATCCGATATAACTTCATCGCTTATTTCTACATAACCTCCTTCTCCGGTTATGATTATATCATCCAGATAAAGTGCCAAGGCGTCCCAGGATACACAATTAAATGCCAGGTAAACCAATTGATTTTCCCAGATTCTTAAGTCAAAAGTATATTCTGTCCATTCTGCTGGAACTGAAATCCAGTTTCCTGTGTGTAAGGGTATAAAATGGGATAGATTGGTATCAGTAGTAGAAAGCATAACTTTTAATCTTTCCATACCGTAATCAATAGTATGAGAGCGAGCCCAGAATTTCAGCTGAGGGTTATTACCTAAAAATAATTGTGGTGAAATGAGCCAATCGTTGTTAGGAGGATTAATACTGGCTAAGGAAGCTAACATTCCTGAGCCACTATGAGGATGTATAGTAGTTAATGGTGGAGTGGTCATCAAGGGGAAAAAGGAAATCCATCCGTGAGCTAGACCTTCACCGGGAAAATCTATGTCCTGCCAGTTCCAGGTATCAGATAAATCAATATCCAGATTCTGCCATTGACCAATGCTTGCACTAAAAGGAGAACATTCCTCAAAACTTTCTTCCAGAATAAGGTTAGGTATGTTTTCAGGTATGTGTATTGTAACCGTGTTGGAAGGGACAGATATTTCACCAATCGCATTTTCTGCTCTAACATTATAGTAATATGTCTGTCCTGCATAAACTTCTGCATCTTGATAGAACAGATTATAAGATACGGCAAAGAAATTCCCATTTTTGTAAATCCGATAAAGGATAGGATTACCATTTTGAGGAGGCTCCCAGTTTAATTCCACTCTTCCGGAAATATAATATCCACTAAGATTTTGAGGAGGTCCTATGCCAAGTCCTGCTGTAGTAAAAGACCAGATAGGACCAGAATAAGTGTTTTCTGCTTGATGTGCGATAACCTGCCAGTAATAAGTGTGCCATAGTTGAAGAGGTTCATAGGGATACCATTCTGTAGTGGTCAAGTTCTGGGCAATTAAGGATAAATTGTCACTGGTTGATCCAAAATATAGGTCAAAAGAATTAGCAGAACTTTGCCAGAATAAACCCGTATTTATTGAAACTCCTGTAGCACCATTATCTGGAACAGGCTGAGTGGGAA
>Ga0265294_10006345_pt1 | contig 14224 bp, 22 predicted proteins | sample MunlanPumphouse3_FD_192504 | JGI IMG/M metagenome (GOLD analysis project Ga0265294, IMG submission 192504) | Groundwater microbial communities from a municipal landfill in Southern Ontario, Canada - Pumphouse #3 | ecosystem: Environmental > Aquatic > Deep subsurface > Groundwater | place... | reverse complement strand
TACAAGTAATACAGACCAACTCTTTAGATATGTTCAAAAAATACTCAGAGAAAGATCAACAACAACAAAGTGATATTGATAATTTATCCGTTAGAATTGATTCATTAAAGAATAAATTAGAAGTCTTAGATGATACGTTGGATGATAAGTTAACTAGAATCACTAATTTAATATTAAATAATTATGGTGACCGAGAATCGAAGAAGTAGTTTTAACATCCTTTATAAATAATTGTTTTAGTATGGCTACCATAGCTTGGAGTGCAGGTATGGCTTGGTGGCTTTCTTCTTCCGTTTGCGGATTTACCGTAATAAGTAAATTGTATTCTGATAAAGAAGTATTGATTAAACAGGGATTATATAAACCATTAGGTTATTTAGTTTCTTTTATTTTTTTGGCTATGATATTATTCGGCTCTATAGTGTTCTATGATTTAGGTAAAATAGAATCTTCACTTTATAAGACTTTTATAAATAGTTGTGAAACTTTTAGAATACCAGATATAGAACCCATATTTGCTCTAGTTAAAAAATTGTACTTGTTAAGTACATCTACCTTAGTAACTTTTTTACTAATTTGGCTATATATATGGTTTTACAAACCCATAACTGACGATAATATAAAGCCCTAGCACATTTTGTGTAAAGGGCTTTTTTATTTTGGAGGCACGATGTCAAAAATACTTGTAGACACTAACTTACTTTTAGACGATCCTAAAATAATTTTTAAACTAAAAAAAGATTATGAAAAGATTGTCGTATCAATAGTAGTTTTAAAAGAATTAGATAAACATAAGTTTAATCCTGATTTATCTTATTCAGCTAGGGCAGCTATTAATGCTATTATAGAATTTAAAAAACTATATCCTGAAAGTATAGAATTTGTGGTAAACACTAATGATTTGTCTAATAATGATGAATTAATTATTGCCGCGGCAGCAGAAACAGATGCAATAGTAGCTACTAAAGATATGTCTATGACATTGATCGCCGAAAGTAAAGGTGTTAAAGCTAAGTTATATGGAAACGTAGCCAATGGTATATTTAACCCCTATATTTATTATAATGAGTATGAACTAAATGATAGATTTTCTTTTTTACAAAAATACACAGGTCCTGAGTATGATAGTTTAATAGAGGTATTAATAGAAGAAAAAAATGTTATTAAAGATAGTTGGTTTTTTATGTTTGTAATGGATGGTGATAAATCGGTAGCAACATATGCTAATAACCCAGTAACTTACTCTTTTGATAGAATTGATAATATACCTAGATATAGGGTTATAGATTGTGAAGCGTTCAAACTAAAAGCTAAAGACGAATATCAAGTATGTGCTTTTTACGCATTAAAAAATGCAGACAATGTTTTAATAACAGGTAAATGGGGATCAGGTAAAAGTTTAATAAGTACGGCTTATGCTTTAGCTAATAATTCTCGTAAAACATTTATTAGTAGGCCCCCTGTTGGTATAGATAGAAAATACGATATTGGTTTTTTACCAGGAAGCACTTTTGATAAGTTAAATTCTTGGGCAATGGGCTTCTTAAGTTCATTATATTTCTTATTTGGTAATACTAAGAACCAGGAAAAAGATAATAAAACTTTTGATTATGTTAAGTCAGAATTATTTAAAAAATACTTTGAATTAATAGATATAAATAGTTTACAGGGACTAAGTCTTCTTGATGATTATTTATTACTTGATGAAGTTCAGCTTTGTACTATAGACCTTCTTTCTATGGCCCTCAGCCGGGCAACAAAAGAAGCTAAGATTATTATGACTGGAGATCTTGTACAAAGTTACACTATTAAGCCCTCTAATTCAGGTCTATTAAAGCTTCTACGTGTACTACCACACAAGTCTCTTGCTTACGTAGATCTAAAACATGCATATCGTGGAGAAATATTAGAATTGGCTGAAAAATTACAAGATAAAACTTTTTAATATAGGGATTGGGGTATTATGTATATATACAAAGATATGATAATTAATATAAATAGTATATTCATGACTGAGTATACTACTTTACAGGGATCATCGTCAAAAGGCCAGTCCACCATTCAGATTCAAGGGGATGCAGAATGAGCGCGCCGATTATCTACAAGAGCAGTGATGCCAATGCCCCGGTGATGGCAGGGAACAGCCGTACCTGCATGGTCAACCTGTTCCGCAAATGCCTGGTCGATGGGTACGGCGAAAAGTTGGCCGCTGGCTGGACCATGCCGTTCATAAACCTTGAAGAAACGCAGGCATGTTTTCGAAACAACTCGACCACCGGAACCGGGTTCTTTTTCGCGGTGGACGGCAGCACGACATCCACCACCAGGGAGGTGAAGTTTTCGTGTTATGAGGCCATGTCGAGCGAGTCTGCCGGGACGTTCAAAATTGGGGGGACCCCGCTCTTTTATCTTTCCACCAACACCACGACAACGCCGCGGCCGTGGATTTTGGTAGCCACAGAAAACTGGTGCTATTTCTTTCTGTACTACGAAGCCACAGAGATCAAGGCAACAGCCGCCGAGATGGCCGCCTACAACATCCAGAACCTCTTTGTCGGAGACTTTGAGAGCCTCTACCCGACGGATGGGTTCAATTTCGCGTTCGTGTATAGCGGTGCAGTCATCTCGGTGCTTTCGTGGGGGGTAGGGTGCCTGCATAGCGGAGATTCGAATCCATCCTCTTCCTATCCGTACACGAATGTCGCCAGACACATCTCCGGCGAGACAGGGTCTTTTGTGGCCAACCAGTTCGGCCTTGGTATGTATTGCCCGGCCAGCTCGAACGTAGCAACTCCGTCAGGGTCGGCGTTGACCTATGACGCCAACCTCGGCCTAATGGCCTCACCGGTCTGGATTTCCGGTCCTTCTGCACATACCTTCCGTGGGGTAATGCCTCGACTGGTCGCGCTCTACAACAGGCTGCCGGTGAGCAGCCTGGCCGAGCAGACCATTGACGGTGTCCCGTACCTGCCGGTGGCTGGAAAGTATCCGACCAACGCAGTTTTTGAGCTGCTGTTTGATTTGAGCGTGTGACTGTGAACGTTCTGTCTGGATTCAAGTTGATAGCCGGGACGGCGCGCACTGACCGGCACCGCCTCGCCGGGACGGTGACCGTGGACGGATCGCCGGCAAAGAAGCGGGTTCTGGTTTTCCTGCGGGATAGTTTCACCGTGGTTTTTGCCACGCTCTCAGATCAGGCGACCGGTGCGTGGGAAGCGGTGGGTCTGCCCGAGTATGCCGAAGGGGCACTGGTCGTTATCGCCTTTGACGATGCCGGCACCTATAACGCCGAGGTGGCGGACTACGTTTCTCAAGGACAAGGCATTTTTTTTAATTAACTAACCAAAATATTATATAATATAATTTTTTAAAGTAGGTTACATAAATAATAAGCGAGGAAATAAATGAAAAGATTTTTGTTTGCATTAGTAACAATAATGTTTATAACATCATCATGCTCTTTAACATCTACGGTAGGTAACGGTAAGATAGATCCTATAGAGGCTGCCACTATTAATTTGGCGGTTAGTATAGCACTACAATCTTATCCGGATGTTATTTTACCTGCTTACGGTGTAGCAACAGCCTTATTAGCTTTACTTTCTAATAATACCAAAGAAGTGGTTTCTTTAGCTGTTCTAGATGATGTATTGAGGAAAGAGACTGATAAATTAAATCTTGATCCTTTAACAAAACAAGCATTTAATGATTTGGTTACTTTAATAAAATTAGAGATAGAAAATAAAATAAATATAGAAGGCATGACAGAAAATGAAAAGTTAGTAGTTGTTATGGATGTGGTTAAGATTGTACACCAAACTACTTCTTTAAGATTACAAATTTTACAAAATAGATAATATTTTATGATTAAACTTTCTCATTTATTTCAAGAATCTTATCAATCACCTGAGTGGATTAATACTAAAAATAATTTAAAAAATAGTATAGATACTGTTATTAGTAAAGGAGGTCCTGATAAAGACGTACTATTACTTATGAAGGATCTACTAGATGATATAAAAATATGTACTTCTATAAATGACTATATCGATGAGGTAAATGATGGCTACGAGTAAAAAATGGACCTTTTCCGAAGAAAAGGTTTTAGTTGATAATTATGCTACATCTACAATATTTGAACTTAAAGATATGCTTCCTGGCCGCGACGAAGATTCTATTAATTGTAAAATTAAACGTATGCGTAAACAAGGTAAGCTAGTAGGACATAAGACTCCAGAAACTGTGTCTAGAGCACATAAGTAAAGGAGGTGCAATGCAAGATGAATTCATACACCCACTCGAAAGATCCTTGTGTAAACACTGTACACATAGGGTTACACGGGAGATTAGTACAGAAGGTTTTTTACTGACAGATGACGACGGAGAGGCATGCGAAGATTTAGAAAGTTTTTTACATGACTCTTGTGCTATTTTAGGTATAGATTTAGATCATATAGTTTTAGAATGTAATAGATTTTTGTTGACAAAAGTAAACTATGATGGTAATAATAACTTTATTAGGGATGAAGATATACTTAGTAAAGTTAAGTAGTTTTAGATAGAATTTTAATAACTTACATGAGAGGAATATTATGAATTTATCATATGTAATTGAAGGGGAAGATGAGAAAGAAAAAAGTTATGAGGTTTTTAGCCGTCTTTTAAAAGATCGTATTATTTATATTCAAGGTCAGTTCGAAGACGATATGGCAAACAACATAGTAGCTCAATTGTTGTATCTTAATTCAAGAGATAAATCTAAAGACATTTATATGTATATAAATAGTCCAGGCGGATCTATTACAAGTATGTATAGTATATATGATGTAATGAATTATATAGAATCAGATATTCATACTGTAGGTATTGGGAGCGTATGTTCTGCTGGTAGTTTTATTTTAGCTGCTGGGACTAAAGGTAAGCGTAGTTGTCTTCCTAATACAGAAATTATGATTCATGAATTATCTGCAGGCACACAAGGTAAAGCAGGCGACATTTTTAATATGGTTGAGAAGTATAAGAAACTGCATGATAAGATGGCTAAGCAATACTCTGAATTTACAGGACAGTCATTAACTAAAGTTAAGAAAGACATGCAAAAAGATTTTTGGATGACTTCTGAAGAGGCTTTAGCTTATGGTTTAATAGATAAAATTATTAAGGGAAAATAAATAATGTTGAAAGATAGATTACCAGAATCAAGTAATTCCGTGGATAAAAGAAGACCTTTGATTATGGTTTCTCCTAGAGACCGTCAAAAAAGATTAAAAGAAGATAAGATAAAAAATAAATTATTTGAAGATCTAAATAACGAAATTGATGACCTAAAATTTGCTTTAGAGCAAAAGGAACAGCTAACTTCTTATACAGAAGCACAAGTTTCAGAAATTGTTTCTAAGTTAGAGGCTGAGTATAAAAAAGAGGTTGCAAAGTTGTCTAGGGAATTAAATAATAGTAAAAAGAAAATAGAAGAATTTAATAAATTAAATAAAAATAGTGATTAGCCATGGAAATCAATCAATCGGGTATTGACTTGATAGTCAAGTATGAGAGCTTTAGTGCTAAACCGTACTTAGATCCAGTAGGTATTCCTACTATAGGTTACGGTTCTACTTACTATGAGGATGGTACTAGGGTTAAGATGAGTGATCCTTCGATTAGTAAGAAGAGAGCAGAGATTCTATTTACTTATGTATTATCTGAAACAATAATTAACATTAAGCGCTACTTAAAAGTAAAATTAAACAGTAATCAGTTTTCTGCTATAGTATCACTAGTTTATAATATAGGTATAGGTAATTTTAGTACTTCTACATTACTGAGACTATTAAATAAAGGTAATTTTTCAGGAGCTGCTGATCAGTTTCTTGTTTGGAATAAAGCTAGGGTTAATGGAAAACTTAAAGTTTTAAATGGTCTAACAAAAAGGCGGGCTGAAGAAAGAGCCTTATTTTTGAAATAAAGTTTTTACTTGTACTATTGTCATTATTGACAATAGTACTTTTTTGTATTACACTAAATAAGTGTAATTGTTTATGTAGATTAAATTATGTATTTAATCTTGTATTTTTAAGTTTTTTAATTTGTTAGGAGTTATATTTTATGAATAATAGAGTTGAAGGTAGAGTAAAATGGTTTAGTTCTGATAAGGGATATGGTTTTGCAGTTACTGATGAAGATCCTCGTAAGGAGTATTTCATTCATTATTCTGTTATTGACATGGAAGGTTATAAGACATTAAAAGCTAAACAACCTATTTCCTTTGTGATAAAGGAAACAGAAAAGGGTATTCAAGCCGTAGATATTCAACTTATGTAATACTTATGAATGTTCGTGAGATATTATTAAGACGTACTTTTTTACTTAAGAAGCTTGATGAAATAGACAAGGTTTTATCTGAGGTTGTACATATAGACTCAGAACAGAGAAAAGTTTTATATACTAAATTAATTAATATAAAGTTTGAGTTATTAAGTAAGATTAGAAGTCATTCAATTTTACTCGATACCCTTAATAATGAAACCGTAGTTCTTATTGATGGTACAGAATTAAGTGTCTATGAAGCTTTACATTTGTTAAATACTTTAGAGCAAAAGATAAATACTTTTAGTTCAATTATAACAACTGACGCATCAAAATCTTTAAATATATTCGATCTTATGGATATGAAAGATAAGTTATTAGAGGAATATTTAAATATTTATCTAGCAGTACTTAGAAGTGATATAGATACAATTTGGGAGGGTTAAATGTTAGTTGTTATCTCAGGTAAAGGAAGGTCTGGTAAGGACACTTCTGCTATTATACTAAAACAGTTGTTCTTAGATATGGGTGAGACTTGTGTAGGTATAGCTTATGCAGATTTTCTAAAGGAAATTTTAGGTAAATGTTTTAATTTGAATTATAATCATTTATATGGATCTTTAAAGGAAGATAGTTTAGACCATTTACCTATAAGAACAAGATCAGGTAAGGTCACTAACCACAAATGGACTCCTAGAAAGCTTCTGCAGTTTTTAGGTACAGATGTTATGAGAACTATTGATCCAGACTGTTGGGTCAATGTTGTTAAAAACTTTGTTAACACTAACTCTAGTAAATACGATAACATAGTTATTACAGATGCTAGGTTCTTTAACGAAATAGACTGGGTCCTTCAGAAAGGAGGTACCCATATACATATACGTAGACAAAACAGCGATTATGTTGGTGGTACAGAACATTCTTCAGAGACTTCTTTAGATACTAATAGTTTTTCTGAAAAACACTATGTAATTGACAACGATAAGGATTTAATTTATTTAGAAGAATCACTTCAAGAGATTATTAATAAGGAGAAAAATTATGGTAGATAAACAGTATTCGTTAGATTTTTGTTCGTGTGATATCGTTAGTGTGGATTTATATAAAAGTGAACATTATAAATATGCAAGTATAGGTATCAATAAAGGTAAAAAGCATTTCATTTCTATTTCATATGGTTGGGAAGGTGATAAGATTCCTGATTTTATTTTAGATATGGCAGCATTTTTTGCGTCTTCTGGTGAAGGTAAAGAAAATGCGGCGGTAAATGAAGATTCTAAGGCTGAGTTTGATACTTTTATGAAGAGACTTTTAACAAGTAAAACTGGTAAATAAAATGCCAATATCTATAGATGAATATAGAACACCTACATTTACTACATATAAAGCAAAACAACCTTTTTCTGAAGATGTAAGGGCTAAGTTTGATGATGCAAATTTAAATAACCCCACTAGAAGATATAGGCAGGATTACTTCCCTCAAGCTGGGTACAATCCTAATTCTAATTCACCTAATATAGTACAAGTAAATATAAATATTGATGAAGTAACATTACCTGGATATTAAGTATGGATATTGTTGTAGCTAAAATAATGGCTACTTCTTACGGATATACATTATTGGATGAAGAATGGAAAGGTGTAAAGTATAAATACACCTTTCTTTCTTATTATGGGTTCGAATGGCTATGTTCTTTTGATAATTTTAAAAGAGGTAAAAGATGTCCTAAAGACAAGGTCGTTGAGTTTTTTATGTATGTTATTAAACCAGAATTTGAAGTTAGGGAATACGAGATACTATTAGACCCAAAGGATTATATAGATCAGTTTCAAATGTTTTATTTTAGATGTAATCTAGGAATATTATATGAGACTTGTTGGAATACTGTTAGTAGAGGCACATTTAATACTTTTGATAAGAAATATAATTCTTATAAAGAACTAAAAGATTATATATCTGATAAAAGAGGTAGAATTTTACAACCTTGGTATGAATATAAAGGCGTTGACACTCCTGTTAGATACAGATGTAGTAATGGTCATACTTCTTTTATTTCTTTATCGGATGCTAGATCAGGGCATTGGTGTGATAAGTGTTTTAAACTTGAACATTCTAGGTTAAATATAAATAAAAATGATATAGCTTTGTATAGTACTTTATCTCCTAAATTAAATCATTACGGAGAAAAAACTAAAGTTATAATTAAAGATTCGTTAGAACTACTGGGGATATATTGTAAAGAGTGTAATAAATTATACCACCCAGGTAGAAAAAAAGCTTACGAACGTTTGTCTGCTTTGCAGTTTAAACGTAGAGGCAATTCTTATTTTTATTGCTCTGATAAATGTAAACAGAATAACTTATATTATAATAACTTGAAAGAATCGTCTTTTGAGAAAGAGATTAATGATTATGTAAATACTTTTTTTAAAGGTACTATCAAACGTAATGACAGATCTATACTTAAAAATCCAAAGACCAATAAGTACCTTGAATTAGATTTTTATTTTCCAGAGCATAGTAAAGCCATTGAGTGTAATGGGACTTACTGGCATAGTAAAGATAACGTTATGAAAAGAGATAAAATAAAAAATGAATTATGTAATAAATATAACATAAATTTACTTGTTTTACCAGAAGAATTGTGGTATTCTTATAAAGATAATCAAAAAGATATTATTTATAAATTTATAACTTTTAATTAGGAGAATGTATTATGAATACGTCTGACATAGACAAAATCAAGACTTTTTCATCAGAATTAGATTTAATCTTTAGTAAGGACATTAAAGAATTTACTAAAATATGCCTTTTAATGGCACCGGATTATATATTTTTTGACGCGGCAGCCTCTACATCAGGTAAGTACCATCCGTTAGATGAACTATGTGGCTTTGGTACAATTATCCACACAAAGCGTGTAGTAACTGTAGGATATGAAATGGCAAGAGGTTTAGGTTGTGATGCTAATAGGGACTTAATAATTTCTGCCTGTATCATACATGATTTAAGAAAACAAGGTATAGAAAAATCGGGCCATACAGTGAAGTGGCATCCAGATTTAGCAGCAAAACTAGTAGAAGAGGTACATAGAGATACTAAAATCATTCCTAATAATGACTACAATATAATTAGAAATTGTGTTGGATACCACTACGGTCCTTGGAGTATTAAACCTTGGTCAAAGCCTCTTGAGCGTTATACTTCAGAGGAATTATGCGTTTATTTAAGTGATTATGTTGCCAGTAAAAAATCTTTAACAGTTAAACAAGAGGATAGATTTGATGGTCAATGATACATTTATAAAAGACTTATCTAAAGCACTTAAAAAGGACTCAGTAAGTTCTGAGTTACCTCCAGGATCTCCTAGGAGATATGAACCTGCTGCTGGGGTAAATAAACATAACGCTAGGATACATTCAGAAAGTTCTTATGCCGATAAGTACAAGAATTTACCTTTTACTTTTTCAAAGCCGGCAAAAAATAAAATAACAAGAATTAAATTTTGTTCTAAATGTAATAATCCAGTCGAGGTAAATAAAAATGCTGTTGGGGTTATATGTAGAGCATGTAACCAATATACAACTCTTTTAGAGGAGCCTATTTATGATGAACAATAAAGGTAGGGGAAGACCTTTAGGATTTAGATTAAGTGAGGAGAGTAAAAGAGCTATAAGTGAATCAAAAAAAGGGCAAAAACATTCAGAATCCACTAAAGACAAAATATCTAGAACTTTAGTGTCTTACTTTAGAAGTATACATCCGTTGTCTTCTGAGTTATATGAGCAGTATAAAGAAGAAATTGAGTCATCTGATGAAATAAAACGTTGGTTTGACTCAGTAAGCTTAAATTACGATGAAACTAAAAACATATACTCAGAAAGATCCCTAAACTCTAAAAGATATAGAGAAATTTCAATAGAATATAATATAAATATGGATGATAATCCATATACTAATGCTAATATAAATAATCCAGAAACTTTGTGTGAAATAAAAGAGTTATGTAGGCGTTTAGGTTTGAATTTTTCACATGCTTGTAGACTTTTAGCTATAGAGGATTGATATGGCAAGAACTGTAGGAAGACCTAAAAACCCACCAAAAGCAAGAGAACTTCTTACTGGGGTAATACCAGTAACCGAAATGTTTAGTGAAGATGAGATGCCTATCTATACCAACCTTATAGATATTTACTTAAAAGACTTTGATGAAGATGATCTAACTTCAGGTGATATTGATGATATTATGACTTTGGCTACTAACAAAGTACTAGAGGTAAGGCTTTTGACTTCTAGTAAAGGTAACTCCATAGACCACTTAAATATATCATCTTCTTTGGAGAAGTTAAGGAAACATAGTGATAAAATAAAAGAAAATTTAGCATCTAGAAGAAAAGATAGAATTGATGTGAACGAATTTAAGGGATTCTCAATCGTTGACTTGGCTATAGCTTTTGATGATATTAAACGTGCAAAACTTGAACAAAAGGCTAGATCTATGTTTCAAGAACAAGAGCCTTTGTTTGAGTTACTAGAAGAAAACTCTTGTAAGGATAGTGAGGACTGATGTCTAAATTAAGTAAGAATATGGATTTAGTTTTACAACAAGGTCCAGAATTAATAGAATTCTATAGAAATAATCCTTGTATTGCAGCATACGAATTATTAGGTGTAGACTTAGCTCCTATACAACGTATTGTATTTGAAGCTATGTGGTTTAAACCTTACGTTCTTTCTATAGCATCTAGAGGATTCGGCAAAACGTTTCTATCAGGGGTTTTAGCTGCACTATTGGCTTTATTGTATCCAGGGTATAGGGTGGGTCTAATTAGTGCATCTTTTAGACAGTGTCTAGTACTTGAAGACTCAACTTTTTGGACAAATACAGGATTGCACTACGGAGAAGATTTTTATAAATCTATATTATGTGATTTTACAAAAGTCCAATCATTAAATACTAGTAATACTATAAAAAATAAATGGCTTAATCCTAAAAAAGAATGCTTAGAAATTATATCAGAACGAGGTTTTAAATTTATAGGTACATTACAACATAAGGTATTAACTTTTGATTCTAACTTAGAGCTTAAATATAAGGAAATCAAAGATATAACCTATGACACAGTAATGGTTATAAAAAAGGGTTTTAATTTATTTGGTATTAATGAAGATACCAAACATCAAATTACCAATAAACATAGTAAGAATACAAAAAATTGTAGTATACCGGATAAGCTTACAGAGGATTTTGCGTACTGGTTGGGGTTGATTATAGGAGATGGTAGTGTAGAATATAATACTATAACTAGAAAATATAGGGTTAACTTTTATAGCTCAGATGAATTTCTTACTTCAGAGTTCAAACGTATAGGTTCTAGTTTATTTGGTTTAGAGCCTTGGAAAGATTTTAATAGATCAGGTAATGTCTGTTCCTGTTTTAATAGTAAAACTTTGCTAGATTTCTTGTTTAGTTGTGGTGTTACTACTAATAATGCCACAACTAAACATGTACCACACATAATAAAATCTGCACCTAAAAAATATGTTACTTGTTTTTTATCTGGCCTTTTTGATACCGATGGTAATGTGTCTTTGTTTACAGATAAAGATAATTATAATTGGATTAGTATAGGATTTACATCGTCTTCATATCAATTAAGCGAAGAAGTTAAGTCTATACTATTAAATATAGGCATAATGTCATCGTCATACTTAGATAAACGTAATGGCACAATGCTTATAAATAATAGAGAAATTAATAAGAACATATCATATAACATAGTGATAACTGGTTATGATGATATCATAATGTTTAATAATAATATAAGTTTTAGGCTAGAGAGGAAACAAAAACTCATACTACAGTATATAAACAATAAGTCCAAAAAGATAAGTAATACCAATAAGGTACCTTTTATTAGAGACCTGTATATGGATATTCTTATATATATGAAGACTTATGTACCTGAAAAAATTGATTTAGCTATCATTAATTCTGGTATACGTTGTTGTAGAAAAAATAAATCAGGTAGCATAACTTACTCTAAACTAAATCAATTATTATCATTATGTGATAAGTATGCCATAACAAATTCTAACATACAGAAATTAAAAAATGTTATATCTTTAAATTTAAGTTTTGTGAAGCCTAAAAATATAAGACTTACTTATAGTGATACTTTTGATATAGAGGTTTGTTCAGAACATTGTTATTTTGCTAATGGATTTATACATCATAACTCTAAAATGATATTCTCTGAAGTTGAGAAAATATATACCAAATCCCCTATAATTCGAGAAGCTACAGAGAAGCGGCCCATACGCGGATCAGATACTTGTTATCTTAAATTCAAATCATTGGCTGGATATAACGGCTCTTTCATAGAGGCGCTTCCTATCGGTGCAGATGGTGCCAAGATTCGTGGATCTCGTTTTTATTGTATACTAGTTGATGAATTTGCTCAGGTTCCCCAAAAGATCATTGAGACAGTTTTAGCACCAATGAGTATCACCAAGTTAGATCCTATGAAGAAAGTAAGAGAGCTTGAACGTAGAAAGGCTTTAATAGAAGCAGGCTTAGCAACAGATGCGGATTTTGAAGAAGACTCAGTAAATAAAATGATAGGTACCTCTTCTGGTTACTATAAGTTCAATCATATGTATAAACGTATGCGTGAATATTGGTACCAAATCGATGAGGGATCTAAAGATCATGCAGTATTTCAAATCCCTTACACGCTTTTACCAGAAGGCTTCTTAGATCCTAAGAACGTTGAGAACTCTAGACGGGTAATGTCTAATCATGAGTTTGAGATGGAGTATATGGCTGCTATGGTTAGTGACTCAGAAGGCTTCTTTAAAGCTTCAGTGCTTGAACTTTGTACATCAGGTAGTGATTTCAATATAGAATTTAATGGTGATAAAGATGCCGAGTATGTAATTGGAATAGACCCTAACCAAGGTGGAAAAGCAAAGTGCGGCGTAGTTATAGTTAAATTAGGTAAACCTAATAAAATAGTTCGTGTACTAGCTCTAGATGGTAAAACTACACAAGATATAACTGTAGCCTTACAAGATTTGTGTAATGCATATAATGTTAAACGTATATTTATGGATAGAGGCGGCGGCGGTAAGGCAGTATCAGATCTCCTAGAAGAAGGATATAATGGTTATGAGCCTATTATAGAATATGATAATAAAGATAAGATAAAACTTAAAGGTAGGCATATATTAGCTTTAACCGCTTTTAGTACGTCTTGGATTTCAGATGCTAACTTTGCAACTTTGTCTTTATTTGAAGATAGGAATTTACTTTTTCCACAAGTTCCTACGGCGGCCTTTGATGAAAAAATACAAGATTCTATCTATGGTGGTTATGACTTAATAGAACAACTAAAAAGACAGTGTTTAAATATAATAGTAACACAAACTTCAGGAGGAGCACTTCATTTTGATACTCCTAAAAAAGGACAAAATAAAGACTTGTATTCTGCATTAATACTTGCAGGATATGGTGTTAAAGTTTTAGAACACGAATTAGAGGAAGATGGTAGTAATAAACTGCATAGCAGTGGCGGCCTAGTTAGGAATAGAAATGATAACAATTGGAAAACTGCAAGTACTGGTCCTAGTAAAATAAGTACCTTTTCTGGAGCAGTACCAAAGAAACGTATTTAACTAACCAATATAAAATGAAACTAAACTATTTAACTAATAATATATAGAATTATGGAAAAAAATACAATAGATAAAATAACAAGTGAACTACAAAATAGATATCCTGAACTAGGCCTACGTTCATTAGAAGTTAATGAAGCTACAGGTAGTTCTACGTTATATATAGACCCCTCAAAGAAAAGCCTTGCTTTTTTAGATAACCCCATCATACCACATGTATATAGAACAAAAGCTTCTACTATA
>Ga0265294_10006343_pt1 | contig 14226 bp, 23 predicted proteins | sample MunlanPumphouse3_FD_192504 | JGI IMG/M metagenome (GOLD analysis project Ga0265294, IMG submission 192504) | Groundwater microbial communities from a municipal landfill in Southern Ontario, Canada - Pumphouse #3 | ecosystem: Environmental > Aquatic > Deep subsurface > Groundwater | place... | reverse complement strand
TTTTGGAGAAGCCACGCAATATCCACGCTTGGTTTACCAAGAACGAGTTGAACGAGATAGAGAACGCTCTCCCGAAACTCAATCGAAGGCAAAGATACTACTGCCTGATATTGCTAATCCCATCGTACACAGGTTGCGACCTGAACGACCTCAATCTAATACGCAATACCTCGATATCCGGGGGGCGTTTATCCTTTGTTAATAGCAAAGGAATCAAAGTAAATATCCCAGCACATACAAATCTTAGTAAATGGATAAGCGAGTACATCAAACTCAAAAAGGTGTATCGTTTAAGCGACTCTTGTCGTCAGCCAATTAAAGATACCATAAGGAAGATAGGCATAACGAACGAGTGCACGATAACAGAAAACTATCGAACGATTGTTTGTCCTAAATGGAAAGCGATAACGCCCCTCACAGGACAGAGAACTTTTGCTACAAACCTATCCTTATTGGGTGTCGATGTGAACACATTAAAGGAAATGATGGGATTGCAGACGACTGCAAGAACTCAACTCTTTATCCAAGAAACAATTCCGATGGATATGGAAAAAATAATGGGATACTTTGCTTAATATTGAACGACTTTTGAACGACTTTTGAACGACTTTTGAACGACTTTTGAACGAGTTTTGAACGAGTTTTGAACGACTTTTACCTCAAAATAGTACAATTACTAAACCTATTAGCAAAGTTTCTTATTTGGGCAAAAACGGGCAAAATTCAAAGGTCAAAACTTTTTTAAGAAAAAATTTGCAAATTACAAATTAATTACTACCTTTGTAAGGAATTAACAACCAAACAGCTCGATTGGGTTAAAACAAATCATTTAAAATCTGTTATTATGAAATCATTAATCACCTCGAACATCGAGGTAATTACTCCTGAAATTGCTTCGGAGTATTTAAAACTAAACACAAAGAACAGACCAATTAACGATAGGCTTGTTGCCTCGCTTGCGAGTGCGATGGCTAACGGAGATTGGCAACTAAACGGAGAGGCTATTATTTTCTCCGATGGAAACGTATTGCTCGATGGGCAACATCGCCTTAGAGCCTGCATTAAATCTAATCTACCTTTCTCTACAATGGTAACAAGAGGAATAGATATTTCGTCATTCAAGACGATAGATACGGGGCGTGGCAGAACCTGCGGAGATATTTTATCAATAGCAGGAGTATTGAACGGAGCGGTGATTGCCGCAGGATTATCCTCTACATTCCGCCTTATCAGAAACAGAAGAACGGGCAGGAGAAGAACCTATGGTATCGACTTCGTTGATGCCAAAGTGCAGAGGTGCGATATTCTCGAATACTATCTTGAGCATTCGTATATATGTCAGAACGCCTTTAAATTATCAGCATCTTACTACAATAAAATGCGAGTATTATCCAAAGCGACAATCTTGGGTTATGTGGTGTTCTTAGTTGCAGAAAAAAATCACTCTCTTAGCGATGTAGAGGGATTCTTTCACGCTTTGTATTTCGGTGGTTACGAAACGCATTGTATCGGCAACCTGCGAGATAAACTTATCAAAGCAAAAACAGGTCAGATTTTCCTATCTTCAGATATGAAAGAAGCCTTAATTATTAAAACGTGGAACGCATATATCACAAACTCCGATATCAAACGAGTATTATTCAATCCTCAAAAGGAGTCTTATCCACAATTCGTATAACCAACTTAATTTTAATTACAATGAATAACGATATAGAAAACACCATTTGGGACATCTTAACAGATGGCTCTATGGATACTACCGATGTAGTAAGAGCATTTGTCAATTATTATGGCACAAAACTTTTATCAGAAGAGTTTTTAGAGTTTCTCCAAGACGAGGGATATTGCCTATAACATCTAAACAATAATACGATGGAAACAAATAGTGAATACATCACGCCGAGCGTAGATACGCAGAATGGAATGATTTTGGACTACCTAAAATCGGGCAACAAAATCAACGCACTACAAGCATTAAGGCTTTTCGGATGCTTCCGCCTCGCAAGTCGAATACACGATTTACGGAACAAGTACGGAATAGAAATAAAAGGTACGATGAAAGCAGGTAGCAACGGGAAGCGATTTAAAGAATATTATTTATAAAATATAAGTATCCTATGAAGGAATTAAACGAAATACAAACAAGACTGAATGCGCCCAAAAACTTGGTAAACAAGTTTGGCGGATTTAATTACAGAAGCGCAGAGGGAATCCTCGAAGCAATCAAACCGCTCCTCAAAGAGTTGGAGTGTACATTAATCGTAACTGACGAGGTTATGGAGATAGGTAATCGTATTTACGTAAAAGCAACCTGCACCCTTAAAAACAAAAACGGAGACGTTGAAACAGCGTCCGCATTCGCAAGAGAAGCGGAAAGCAAAAAGGGTATGGACGATGCTCAAATCACGGGAGCAACATCGTCTTACGCACGCAAGTACGCCCTTAACGGATTGCTATGTATTGATGACAATAGAGACCCTGATGACCCCTCTTTCTATGAGGGGTCTCCTAAGCAATCGAAAATGAATAGCGATACGGAACTTATTGGGGCAATCGGCGAGATTAAGTCCGCAAAGAGCCGTGCGTCGCTTGTGGGAGTATATAATAATTACAAGGCTTGCTACGGAGAAAATAAAGACTTTATGGATGCCGTAGCAGAAGTGTCTAAAAAATTCCCAAAAAATGAGTAAAGCACCAAAACTAACGATGTCAAGCGTATCTTTTTATGAAGATAACGACTTAGGCATACACGGATACACAACGGCAACCGGAGAGAGTCTTATCGGGGTTACTTCTTTAATGAAGAAACATAATCTCGGAGACTCTTCATCCGATTATAGCAAAATACCTCAATCCGTACTTAACGAGGCAGCTCGCAAAGGAAATGAACTTCACAGATTACTTGAGAATTACGACAACGGATTAGCGGTTGATGCGTGTAAGGAATTGCAGGCATATATGTCGCTCAATCTCGATGTTCTCGCTTCCGAGTATCTCGTGTCTGACAACGAGATAGTAGCAAGTAAGATAGATAAAGTACTCAAAGACAACACTCTTGCTGATGTTAAGAGAACGTCTAAGGTGTACTATCGCTCCCTTCAATGGCAATTATCCATATACGCATATCTCTACGAACAGCAAAATCCGAAACGTAAAGTTCCGAGATTGATATGCCTACATTACGTTACACGCAAGAACGAGTTTGAGGTCATAGATATAGAACGACTTCCGAATGATATGATTGAAGCGTTGCTGAAATGCGAAAGAGAGGGAACGATTTACGAGGACAATTACAATAAAACTCCTGCAAAATTCGCCGGTAGCGATTTGCCCGCATTTCGGGAAAGCGTTGGAAACTTTATCAAGTTGAGGCAACTTCTTGATATCGCAGAGGAGAAACTGAACAACGACTATAAGCAGCAACTTATAGAGTATTTCGAGGGAGATGGCGGAAATTCCATAGACTTAGGTTTTGCTACAATATCGTATGTGAAACCATCGGTAGTTAATGCTTTTGATTCTACAAAGTTTAAAAAGGAGCATCCTAACATATATAGCAGATACATCAAAAAAACAATCAGACAATCAACAATAAGAATTACAAATGGCAAATAGAGTTATTTTAGTTGGTAATGTCGGCAAGGATGCCGCAGTTACCGAAGTAAACAATGCGAAAGTCGCAAAGTTTAGCGTAGCAACGACCGAGAGATTTAAAGACTCGAAGGGTGAGATTAGGAACAAAACCGAATGGCATAATATCGTATTATGGAATAGGGAAAAAGTATTTCCATATATCAAGAAAGGACAGATGGTATACATTGAGGGTAAAATTCAATATAGTTCCTTTATGGATAAGGAAAATGTGCGCCATAACGTAACGGATATCGTGGCTTCTGAAATAAACCTTATTGGCAGGAGAAGCGATGGTGATCAAAATGGCGAAGATTCATTGCAACAAAAAGATGACGATTTACCATTCTAATGAGACTAACACTATTAAACACATCAAAGGGGCTTATGCCCCTTTATCCTGATGACTACGAAGAAAAAAGGAAGTTAAAGATTGGCGAAACCTACGATGTAGAGGTTAAGTTGGTCAGAAATCCTTTGTTTCATAATAAGTATTTTGCACTACTTCGATGTGCGTGGAATTACCTTAACGAGGATGCGAGTGACGGATTTCGTACATTCGATAACTTCAGGGAATGGGTGGAAATGGCTGCCGGTAGTTGCAACAAATTCTACGTATCTGTAACGAATGAGTATGTTGAAACTCATAAATCTATAAACTTTTCATCTATGGGCGAGGACGAGTTTAAAGAACTTTACGAAAGAGTTAAGGATGTCTTATTTAAAGTTTTCCTTACTAAAATCACAAGGGAACAATTTGAAAAAACATTAATCAATTTCTAAATGGCAAAAAAAATGTTATCTCCCTACGGAAATAAGGTAGGAGTCTTTACGGAATCGAAAGAGAAGAAAGAAAAGTTGTTAGAGCAATGTAAATTGAGAGACGAGGAAAGTATATTATCTGGAAAGAAGATTTGGGTAACGGATACTCGTTATGATATTCCTACGCTCACGCTAATGGATAAGCAAAAAGCAGAGAAACTTAAATTAAAGCCAACCAATGAGGTGCGATAATTACATAGTCATTCAGGGTTGGATGATTAAAGAATATGGGCTTAGCGGTAACGACCTGCTTGTTTACGCAATCGTATATGGCGTAACGCAAGACGACTCGCAAACGTATAAGAATAGTTTGAGTTATATGATGGATTGCTTGGGTTGCACAAAGGCAACGGTCATATCTTCGTTGAAAAGATTAGTGCTTCGAGGCTTGCTTGAAAAATTCGAGAGCGAGGATAAAGGCATTAAGAGATGCGAGTATCGAACAACAAGGGGGGGTGGTATAAAAATTATACCACCCGGTATAAAAATTATACCACCCGGTATAAAAATTATACCACCCCCGATTTTCGATACATCTATTAATAATATTAATAGTAATATAACTAATAATAATAACGTTAATGATATTGATAATCTAAGGGAAAATAGGAATATTATTAACTATATAAAGAAAGATAATAAAAAAGAAACTAACACAAAGAAAAAAGAAACGAAAGAAAAGATAGAAAACAATCAAAGCTACCTGCTATTTGAAGCGGAAGCAACACCAAAAAACAACGACCTCGATTTTGCCACTTTTTGGGCGTTATACGACAAGAAAGTTGGAGATAAAGAAAAACTATGTCGAAAGTGGGAAAACTTACCTATGGGCATAAAAAGGGCAATTTTGGACTATATTCCACGCTACAAAGAAGCGCAACCAGATAAACAATATAGAAAAAACCCCGAAACCTTCTTAAATAACAGGTCTTGGGAAGATGAAATAATAAAAAAAGACAATGGAACTATTAAAGGGAGATTTGGAAACACTTCGCCAAACGATTTTGAAGGAAAAGGATATACAGAATTATAAAGTATCATCCGAATACAAAGACGTTTTAGATGTATTGACAATGGCGTACACTACATTGGTTGAATGTAGGGGCAAAAAGGTTGATATGAATCAACAGCAAAAAGAAACTATTAGTATAGTATCTCGGTGGTTATGCGGAGAAGGTAAAGTTGGATTACTTCTTTACGGCACTTACGGAACGGGTAAGACAACGATGCTAAATTCGATATTGTACACAATGAGGTACTACAATAGGAGATACTTAATGACTTCCGCAAAATCTATCGTGGAAGTACCTGACGAGAATTACGTGTGGGAATATCCATTAATCATTGACGAGTTGGGAAGAGAGCCTAACACAAGGAAGAGTTTCGGCAACGAGAGCGAGCCTATGATAGATATAATAGTGCGCAGGGAAAAAATGGGTTATCCAACGATAATAGCAACGAACCTTACAGATGAAGAAATAAAGGTAAAATACGGATTGTATATAGCCGATAGATTTCGAGGTTCATATTCGAGAATATTTTACAGAAATAAAAGTTACAGATAATGGAATTAAGAGAAGGGGATATAGTTAAGGTTTCTATGAACGGAAATGTAATATCTATGAGAATAACAGACGGGAACGCTATATGCGAGCCATTAGAAGCAGGCGTTGCGGATAACTTATACGATAGGTTGCTAATAATCTTGTCTGATATAACGGGGATTAATACGAATGATTTAAGGAATACCCGCAAATTAAACTGCTCTTGTTATCGAGCAATGGCTTTTTGGTTAATGAGGAAAACGGGGATGACAATGCAGTCCATAGGAAAGATGTCCGAGAGAGACCACTCTACCATATCGTGGGCGTTGGCTAACATAAACGACTACTGCGCTTACGATAAGCACTTGCAACGAGTGCGCAAGCGGTTTGAACAAGAGGTTATATCGCAAGGTATAATCGTAATAGAGGAATAAAAGTATATTTAAAGCATTTGCAGTTAAATAATTGTAAATAAATTAGGAGAATTGAAATATTTTATGTAACTTTGTGCTAATAATAATAAAACTATACATATATGAATTACAAAAACGAGGTATATAGGATTGCAAGACAAGCATCTATTGATTGCAATAATCCAGAGTATGATGAAATGTTTGATGCAGAAATGGAACAAAATGCGCTTGACGCATATTATGATGATAAATATGAACGCTTAAAAATGGAGGATTGATTATGAATAAAAAAGAATTAGTTTTGGTTATGTGCTATAACATAATTATGGGCTCAACTGCCTTTGGGGCATCGTGGGCAAAGACTATTATGACAACGGGACTCAATAAGAAAACAAAAGAGGCGCAAGCCGCAATCTGTTCGGTAGATATAACGAGAAACGAAGCCCTGAAGATAATCAGGAGCAACAATCTCGTAAAGGTAAAAGTGAATGATTTGGGAGTTATTTACGACACGAAAGAAAACTCTTTCCAAAATGCTTGTAAAGAATTGGGCATTAAGGAGTGTGATGATATGGGAAGAGTAACGTCAAAAAAATAACAATTCTTTTTTCGATAGGAGTTTTGGCATAATGGCGCAGGTGCTTGTCCGCACTTGGTACAGGGTAGAGGATTAATATTTTTAGATTGCGCTCCGCAAAGATTGATTACACGTAATCTATTAGGAAAAGGCGAGCCAAGTAAACATAATCCGCAATTAATCCTACGACTGACAATCCGGAAAGACGGATACTTGGTGGGTGCTTGGTGGCTTAGAAAAATGCGAGGGTATAGGCATTATAGGTTCGATTCCTAATCCCACCTCAACAATTAAACTCAAAATCACTACAATGGAACGACAGAGTATGAACGAAATCCTTGATGGGCGCAAAGGCGTAGATTATAAACGTCTTGATAAGTATTTGACACTTATAACACAAACGTCAGATATGGTGCGTAATCTCATTCTCGAACTAAGCCTCGAATTTAAGATTAGAGGAATCTTAGTTCAGGACATAAAACAAAACATAAGAGCGATAGAGAAGAAACTGAAGTCTTATCCGTCACTTAACGCTATGGATATGGATGATGACCTTATTCAAACACTCGGCGAAGATGCCGACACGTTTGAGAATATAGCAAAAGGTATGATTGGGTTAAAGGATTATGAAGTATTCGTTATTAAGGCTAAATATAAGATTGGAGAGAAGGTGTGGACAAAGTATAGCGGTAAACTTAGGCTATGCGAGATTGTGCAAATAGACTGCAATCTACATTCCCGCAAAGAGTATAATGAAAGTAATGTGCTGTACGAACTGATAGAGCTGAATCAAAAGTCATTAAAGCCATTAAAGAAAGACACAATCGTTATACAAGAAGTCGATGTGGTAAAATCAAAAAAAGAACTATTAATTAATAAATCGTAAAAACAAACAAATGAGAAAGTTGGCATCAATTAGAGAGATTGCGGACTTATTACCCATAGAGGGTAAAGACCGCATAGAACTTGCAGTCGTTGATGGATGGCAAGTGATAGTACAAAAAGGGGAGTATCAAAAAGGAGACAAGACAATCTTTTGCGAAACAGACAGCGTGCTTCCGAAGATAAAAGAATTTGAGTTTTTGGAAAAACGAGGATATAGAATTAAGACTATGAAGATGGGCGGAGTATTGTCGCAGGGTATATGCTTTCCGTTGAGCATCTTAAAGAGTAAAAGGAAGCATGCCGTAGGAGACGATGTTACTAATGAGTTAGGTATTACTCAATACGAGCCGCCTATGAGCCAAGAAACCCAAGAGATGATAAATCAAAGGCGCATAGCAAAGTACCTAAGCAGATATACTTGGTTTAGAAAGTTGTTTATGCGCAATAGAGATAAAGAGCCTTTTCCAAAATTCATACGCAAGACGGATGAAGAGAGAATACAAAACTGCCCGAACATATTAAATCAAAATACTCTTTGGACTATAACCGAGACGATTGACGGACAAAGCGGTACGTTTTTCCTTGTTAAGCGCAAAAAGCATTGGTGGAGAAAACAAGCATACGAATATGGAGTGTGTAGTCGCAATATACGATTGATTCGTAAGGATAATTCCTCTTATTGGAAAGTGTCGGACAAGTATCGCATAGAAGATGTGCTTCGTGCCAACATAGGAGATAATGACTACATTTCCATACAAGGAGAGTGCATAGGGCGCAATATTCAAAAGAATAAGTACAAGGTTGATGATTACGACTTGTTTGTATTTAACTACACGACATCTAAGAGCGGAAGAGCATCGACCGAAAGTATGGCTTTTTTCTGTAAAGCAAATGGATTAAAAAGCGTACCTATGCTTGGTATAAATATAAATCTCAAAGGAATAACCCCCCTCGAGATACTCGAAATGGCTAACGGGAAGTCGAAGCTATTCGATACCCTAAGAGAGGGCATAGTGTGTCGCTCAAAGGATGGCGTATTATCATTTAAGGCTGTAAGTCCTGATTTTTTAATTAAACATAACGAATAATGAACGATTTAATAACACGAGGAGAGGCAGCAAAGATATTAAGTTGCGAGCCACAGACAATAACAAACTACTATAAGCGAGGAATGATTAACGGAGTGGTGCGAGGAGAACGGAAATACCTGTACGTTAATCTCAATGATATATTATCGCTAATGCCTAAACATAAGGCAATAGAGGAAATGGAGAGCAATATAGAGGCGTACATCTTGGAGCGAAAAAAGGAAGAGAGTGATATGCAGTCAGAACTAAGGGCAAAATACGGCTCGGTACGTGTGTTTGACACTATATTAACAATCCTGTGTAAATGCCTCGACACGCTGATTGACGAGGTGGGAATGAGTGATGGCCTAAAAGACATATTGAGCGATTTCGTAAGAGGAGCAAGTATTAGCGACATATCGAAACGAGTAGGGTTGAGCAGAGAGAGGGTTCGACAGAAACTGCAAGTGGCAATATCTCTCTTCAATTCTCTTCCGCTATACGCAAGTAAGATAGAGGAGTGCGCTGCGCTTCGTAATGAGCTGGCTCTAAGAAATGCCATAATTGCTAAATTCGACATCGATATTAATGATGTTAAATATGCCGAGATAGACCCTATGGAACTTGAAGTGGCAAGGATTGGTGGGCTAAAAGCAAGGGCGTTGCATCTTTGCGCAATGATGGATATAATTACAATAAGACAACTTGTTGATTACGGGGCAGAGAGATTTTCTAAGATAAGGCAATGTGGTAAAAGCACCATAGATAATATAAAAAATGTACTATTAGATAAATTTAACATAGAATGGAAATAAAGAAGATATTCACTATTAACATATATGAAATCAAAGACGAAAGCAATTATATTGAGTTTGATGTTGTGTACGATTCGGTAAATGAACTTGACGAGGCTTTGGCTAAGATGGAAAGTATGTCGCATTGCACAGATTATGCAGTTAAAACAATTAATGAGAGAAGTATAACAATATGAAAGTAAGATTTAAAAAATTAGACGAAAATGCGAAGATGCCAACAAGGGCACACGAGCACGATGCAGGCATTGACCTATATGCTTGCGATATTCCCGTATTTGACGAAAGGGAGAACTTATCATACGACACGCAAATAGCGATAGAGATACCCGAAGGATACGTAGGATTGGTTTTTCCAAGAAGCAGTATATGTAATCACGGACTTATGTTAAGCAACGGAGTAGGTGTTATAGATTCCAATTATCGAGGCAGCATAAAACTTAAATTCAAGTTTATACCGAGAGGAGATGTTTATACAAAGGGCGATAAAATAGGTCAATTAATCATAATTCCATATCCTAAGATAGAGCTCGAAGAGTCTGACGAGCTGACAGAAACAGATAGAGGCGAAGGCGGATATGGCTCAACGGGAAGATAAATAACTAAATAGAAAACAAGATTTATGAGAATAGGACTTATAGACGTAGATAGCAATAACTACCCAAACTTACCACTAATGAAACTAAGTGCTTATTATAAGAACAGAGGAGACGATGTGGATTGGTACTATCCATTTAAGGAGAGATACGACATAGTGTATATTTCAAAGGTATTTTCATTCTCGAATGACATAGAAGATAGCATCAATGCTGATAAGGTAATTCGAGGAGGAAGCGGTTACTGCCTCTCTTTGGTTAATGGTAAAGAGGTGTTTGATAAAAGCAAAAACATTTGCCTGCCTTACGAGATAGAGCACGCATATCCAGACTACTCTCTTTACGCCAAATATACTGCCGACAAAGCGTTTGGGTTTCTCACGAGAGGATGCCCACGTAATTGCGACTTTTGTATTGTGGCGAAAAAAGAGGGGCTAAAATCGGTCAAAGTAGCCAATATTGACGAGTTTTGGAACGGGCAAAAGAACATTATACTAAACGACCCAAATATCTTGGCTTGCAAGGATTGGAAAAACCTACTTTCTCAACTTAAGGATACCGGTGCGATGATTGACTTTAATCAAGGTCTCGACATAAGACTTATGACTAAGGAGAAGATTGAATTTTTGAACAAGTTGCGCATTAGCGAGTTGCATTTTGCTTGGGACAAGTATGAGGACAAGGATTTGATATTGAATAATTTGAAGATGTTTAACGAATATAGAGCAAGCAAGCCTAATGAGCATCGTGACATTGTCTTTACCATAGTGAACTTTGACACCACCTTTGAACAAGACCTCGAAAGGATTTACGCATTAAGGAAGATAGGCTTTTGGGCGTATGTAATGATTTACGACAAGAAGCATTGCGACAACAAGTACATACAATTGCAAGGGTGGGTGAATAATAGGGTAGTGTTTAGCGTGTGTGATAGCTTTGATAAATACCTCGAATATAAAAAGAAAAAAGTATGAATTTTATACAAAAGAGCAAATACTATAAATACCCCGAAAGGTCTTGTGACAAGTGCGCAAACCAAGCGTTTTGCCTCGTTATGAGGGTTTCAGACGACTTTCCACGTCTTATGCTTGCAAAAGTAGGGTGTTCCAAGTATAGGGAAAAAGAAAAACAAAAAAAGAGGACTAAAAATTTGCATAATTAAAATATTATATGTACATTTGTAATGAAACCAAGAAAAAGACAAATAACGCCTATTTATAGATATACAGATGGAACGCATTAGTGCGCTTGATGGGTTCAGATAGTTGTAGTATGGTTATTATTAGTATGTTTTAAGTTATTTCAAATGAACCCCATACATCTTTTTTTTGTTAAGTGTAAGGTAGATATGGATTGCTCAACACCTCTCGGAGCAACACGTTCTTTTATTTTTAATGAGGAGAGTGCAATCAGCTCTCCTCTCATATACGTGATAATCGGTTAATCGGATAGACCGCAATGTACCGCTTAGTTTGCCCCATAAGCCTTATTAGTAGGTTCGACTCCTACCACGTATTCGATTAATAACTAAAATAAGAAGAGATTATGGAAATAACAGACAAGAGACTAATCAGCGATATTATGCAATCCGCATTGGAGCATAATCTTTCGCACGCTCTTTGTGGGCACTTTATCAGAATTAAGACAGGCCATTACAAATTCAGCACGCTGACTTGTTTTAGGATTGCTGCAAAGGAGATAGGAGTATAACGAGAATTAGGAATAGTAAAAGCGGGCAGGGATAATATTAACTTAAAAAATAGAGTTAGTGATAAATACATTTCAACCCTGCCCGTAACCATATGAGGATGATAGTAATTATTTTATAACAATAATCGCGCTAATATCTGAAAACAGTCATCCTCGTGGCGGCAGCTGCCTTAATGCTGATTCGTTCTTTTTTTTATTGCATAAGCAATCAGAGCAGTAGTATCATGCCTTTCTTATTCATAGTTTAGGTTAGGTTTATTTTATCAGCGTTGGCATGATATTGCTGCTTTTTACTTAGCATCTCATTATGCTGTTTTATGATTTGGCTGCGGGAAAACCCACTTCTTTAGATGTGGGATGAAAGCAGCCTTAACAAAAATTTTGTTTTTTGAAATATTTTTCATATATTTGTTTAGAAAATTAGTTTAGTGACTATTTAACTAATGTATGAAGGAACTGAAACATAATACTACCTCAGTAGTCAATATCAACTACCATATCATTTGGTGTCCTAAATATAGAAGGAAGATACTTGTGAATGGTGTTGATGATAGGCTAAAAATAGTACTTAGGGAAATAGCTGAAGAGAATGGATGTCATATAGACACTATAGAAGTAATGCCAGACCATATTCACATATTTCTCAAGGGTAATCCTACTATACCAATACATTTGATAGTCAAAAACCTTAAGGGAAAGAGCAGTAGGATACTCAGACAAGAGTTCCCTCACTTGAAGAAAAGACTACCTTGCCTATGGACAAGAAGTTACTACTGTGAAACCATAGGTTGCATAAATGAAGAAACAATTAAGAAGTATATAGAAAATCAGAAGTTTAACTAATGTTGAGAGCCATCAAATATGAACTAAATCCTACCAACACTCAAAAGGTGCTGATTAAGCAGACTTGTGGGTGCTGTCGCAAGGTGTATAACACTATGCTTGATAGGAAGATTAGTGCATACAAAGAGGATGGAAAGAAGATTAGTACCTATGATTTGATAAAAGAATTAGTGTCCCTCAAAGAAGAACTACCATATCTAAAAGAAGTGCCATCACAGACTTTGCAGCAAGCAGTAATGAATATGGGAAGTGCATTTGACCAATTTTTCAAGAGAGGTAACAAGGGCTATCCCAAGTTCAAGAAGAAAGGTTGCAAAGACAGTTTTAGAATACCAGTTGCTTGTGTAATAGACTATGACAATTGGACTATTAAGGTTGCTAAAATTGGAACTATCAAGTTTTTCAAAGGACATAACAAACAGATAGAAGGCACTATTAAATCATATACCATAAGCCATACTAACACAGATAGATATTTCATTTCTGTACTGTATGAAACTATGGATAAACCAAAACTAAATAACAATAAGTCTGTTGGTATTGATGTTGGTATCAAGAATTTTGCGACATTAAGTGATGGTAAGGTGTTTGAAAACCAAAAACACTTGAAGTCAAACCTTAGGAAACTAAGGGTGTTGCAGAGAACTGTCAACAGAAGGTATCAACAAGGAAAGAAAAAAGAAGAGCAGTCAAACAATTGGAACAAGGCAGTAAGACAAGTTGCAAAACTGCAAGAGAAGATAACATTTCAGAGATATGACTATCTCCATAAGGTTAGTACTTGGATAGCAGAGAACTATTCTACTGTATGTGTTGAGACTTTGAATGTGAAGGGAATGATGAAAAATCATCATCTTGCACAATCAATTTCAGATTGCAGTTGGGGAATGTTCATCAATATGCTTGAATACAAGTGCGACAACCTTGTAAAGATAGATAAGTGGTTTGCAAGTAGTCAGACTTGTTCTGAATGTGGATATGTAAATACCGCAACTAAGAACCTTGCCATTAGAGAATGGACTTGTCCAGAGTGTGGTACTATTCACAATAGAGATTTGAATGCTGCTAAAAACATAGAAAGGGAAGGGCTATCCCTTTGTGGGCTTAAAGTAAGTGGTTGCACTATGCTTGCCCCAAGAACCCCACTACTTTAGTAGTGGGAGTAGTCAGAAAAAGTGAGAACTATTTTACACAAATAGGATATTCTGAGTGTGTATATGGAATTTCTGGGATGTTATTAAAAGGTGAAAAAACAGGGCGCTTGTATGTGATCTGTGGGCGTACAAATGCGATTTACTTATTCTAACTTTTTGCCCCGTTTGCCGTT
>Ga0265294_10006342_pt1 | contig 14228 bp, 4 predicted proteins | sample MunlanPumphouse3_FD_192504 | JGI IMG/M metagenome (GOLD analysis project Ga0265294, IMG submission 192504) | Groundwater microbial communities from a municipal landfill in Southern Ontario, Canada - Pumphouse #3 | ecosystem: Environmental > Aquatic > Deep subsurface > Groundwater | place... | reverse complement strand
CGCTCTAACTTTTCCGGGATAGATACCGGCAACAAAATTGTCGCCTTGGTGTAGTGTTCCCCGCTCGATGATCACGGTTGCAACAATTCCACGCCCCTGGTCGATTCTAGATTCGAGAATCTTACCTTCCGCCCTTGTATCGGGATTGGCCGTAAGCTCGAGCATTTCCGCCTGCAGGAGAATCGTATCGAGCAGATTATCGATACCGAGCTTTTTCAAAGCAGAGATTTCGCAATACAGGGTACTGCCGCCCCAGTCTTCGGGCAACAAGCCGAGATCACTCAACTGCTGCTTCACGTGATCGATATTCGCTTCGGGAAGATCAATCTTGTTGATTGCCACGATAATGGGCACTTTTGCAGCCTTGGCGTGGTCGATAGCCTCTTTGGTCTGAGGCATGACGCCGTCGTTGGCTGCAACGACAAGGACGACTATATCGGTTACTTGTGCTCCGCGTGCGCGCATCATAGTAAATGCTGCGTGTCCAGGTGTATCAAGAAAGACTATTTCACCTTTATTCGGGATTTGAACTTTATAGGCACCGATGTGCTGGGTGATTCCCCCGAACTCGCCACCGGCAACATTGGTAGAACGAATGGCGTCAAGCAGCTTGGTCTTGCCATGGTCGACGTGCCCCATGACCGTCACGATAGGAGCTCGGCTTTTCAACGTTGCGGGAGTGTCTGTCTCGCTGACGATAATCGTTTCGTCGTACAGAGAAACAATGTTGACGGTACAGTCGTAATCGCTGGCAATGATTGCGGCAGTTTCCGAATCGATTTGCTGGTTGATGGTTACCATCATGCCCATCTTGAACAGCTTCCCGATTATTTCGGAAGCCTTAAGATTCATCTTCTTAGCCAGATCTGCGACAGTAATGACTTCCATGATATCGATTTTCTTCGGTACCGGGTTTGCCCTTTGTGCCTCTTTGCGCTTTATCTGGAAATCTTTTTCAGTAACTCTTTCGGGTTTCTTAAAATCTTCCCGTTTTTTCTTGAAAACTTTTTTTGTAGTCTTCTGCGCTACCGGTTCCATTGACTCTGAAGGAGCTGCGGATCCAGGCGTTCTAGGTCTGCCGAAACCTCCGGGCCTGCCTGGTCGCGGCGGGCCGCCGAATGCAGGACGTGGAGGGTATGGTCTTCCCCCCGGAGGTGCAGTGCGATCGCCTTGTTGGGCATATGAAGGTCTGTTGCCGGTACGCGGTCCCTGAGGATAGGAACCCGGCTGTCCCGGAGCTCCTGTCTGACGGCTCTGATACGGAGGTCGTCCGTTGTTATAACCCTGTTGTGTATTGCGCCCCTGATAGGAGCCTTGTGGCCTGCCTGTGGGATTAGGATTGCGACTACGCCATTCGGCGTGGGCTGCAGCAGTCTGGCCTTGTCCAGGTACGGGAGGAAGATTTCTCGGTGGTCTGACTACTGGTGCCGCAGGACCCCTGACCGATGGTTTTTCAGAATCCGCATTCACTGTTTGACGAGCATGGCGCGGTTCTGTCTGGCGTTGTACGGATTCAGAAGCAGCAGGTTCGACAACTGCTTTAGCTTCAACATATTCTGAAGGTTCCGGTCTTGCGATTTCTACAGGAGTCTCTACGACTGACTGCGGCTGCGCAACAGCGGATACGGAAGCGGTCCCGGTTTCGATCTCGCTTTGAGCGATTTTTTCATCGGGACGAGCTTGATGCCGTACGACGACTACTTTTTTCTTGACCACTACGACCTTTTTCTTCTCAACAGGCCTAGAAGTCTCCGATTCTTTCTGTTCCGTCACTTCTGGTTGCTGCGAAGACTGCGGTCTGTTCGTATGCTTGATCAAGGTTGTTTTCATTTTGTTCTGTTCATCCGCCATATTGCCTTTAGCCTACTCCTCATCGATCTCCACTTCTTCGAAACTCAATCCGACATGACAATTGGGACAGACAGTCATGTCGGGCGAGATGGGATGGCCGCATTCGGGGCATTGGAACTCCGTTTCGGCTTCTCCATCCGGCTCCTCTTCAACGATATCTACATATTCGCTGAGAATATCGTGAACTGAAGAAATCTCGTCGGCCGTTATGTCGCTGAATAAATCGAGTTCTTCTTTCGAAAGATTCACAAATTCTTCTACAGTATACACATCGTGGAAATTAAATTTCGCTACCAACTCCTGGCTCAGTTCAGGTATCTGGCCCAGAAGCATTTCATCTTCTTCAAATTCTTGTTCAATGGTCGGTTCGGGGGTAAAGAGCGATTCAACCCGTTCCTTCGTCATCGAACCCAAATCCATATCCTTGAACTGATCGACCGTCTTGACATCTATAACCCAGTCGACAAGTTTATTTGCAAGTCGAACGTTGAGACCCTGTTTGCCGATTGCAAGCGACAACTGGCTTTCTTCGACTACTGCAACAGCAGTACGCTTGTTCTCATCAAGTACAACCACCCGCTTGACTTCGGCGGGAGCTAATGCGTTTCTTATGAATTCGATTGGATTGGGATCGTAACGCAATACATCGATGCGCTCGCCTTCCATTTCCCTCATGATTGTCTGGATTCTAATTCCTTTCAACCCTACGCACGCACCAACCGGATCGAGATCGTCACGACGCGAGTAAACCGCCACTTTCGTCCTGAAACCGGGTTCGCGCACTATCTTGTAGATTTCAATCGAGTGGTCGTAAATTTCTGGAATCTCGAGCTCGAACAGCTTTTTAACGAATTCTGGATGAGTACGTGACAAAATTACCTGCAGCTGACCTTTTTCGGGTTTAATAACTTGATAGACGAAGCACTTGATTTTGTCATTTTTTCGATATGCTTCCCGGGGACTTTGGAAACGCTTGGGCAGTATGCCTTCGACTTTTCCCAGATCGATATAGATGTCGCCGTTCTGTTCGCGCTGGTAATACCCGATAATCATCTCGTTTTCTTTGGTTCGGAATTCGGAATAAAGCGTATCTTTTTGGATATCTTTTAAATCCTGACGAGCTTTCTGTTTAGCACTCTGCACCGATATCCTGTCAAATGTTTTCGGATCGATAGGGATGAGTAGTTCGTCGCCTACTTCACACTCCTCGTGCAGTTCGAGCGCTTCAGAATATGAAATTTCGTCGAACGCACCATCGAAATCATCGTCTTCGACAATCATTTTTTTTGCAAACAGCTGGACATCGTCGTTGGCTTCGTTAAATTGAACGACGGCGTTGTCGGCCGTACCGAACTTCCGCTTATACGCTGCCAATAAAAAACCTTTGATAGTATCGAGCACCAGGTCTTCTGAGATTCCCCGCTCGTTGACGAGAGAGCGTATCGCCTCTCCTAATTCGTTGGACATTGTGGAACATCCTCCCATGCATAAGCTAATTTTGCCTTTTGAATATGGTCATATGGTAGTGCATAGCTCTCTACCAGTTCTTTGGTATCGTCGATTCGTGCAGATGACAAGACCACATGACCGTCCCCACACGCTTCGATGAAACCTTCTACCCAGGCACTGACTCGACTGTCGTAAATTCGGCATCTTTTTGTAGTAAATAGGTTGAATTCATGGATATCTCGAATTACTCTCTGGATTCCAGGCGTTGAGACTTCCAGACCGACCGCCCTGACTCCTTCGGCAAGACTCAGCCGTGGATAGAGCACGCGATGCGCAGTTGCGCAATCCTCTATGGTTACCTCCCGACCGATAGTCATGATAACGATCGTAAAATCTACGGATGCGCCGTGTTCGCTTTTACGCACGTCGACGACCCGATACCCCAATGGTTCGAGCGATTCGGCTGCGATGCGATACGTTACATCCTGTACGATAGATTCTTTCACTGTAACTCCATAAAAAAAGGACCGGCTTCAGCGATCCTCAAAAATCAAACCGTATTACTGTGTACAACATATGACAATCACGTGTGATTGTCAATCCATTGCCAGACATATAGCTGCTACTGTACCAGAAAACCGGTTCTTAAGTAGTTCGACTGCCTTCGTGATATTCTTATACGATGTTGCCGTAGCATCGAACAATACTAGACATCGCGTACTCGAATCGCATGTACGCGCATAAGTTACACATTTCTTCGCATTCAATTTATATGAGAATCCCCGCCGATTTCTAATTCGACAGAGAAGATTCGCTACAATTACCGATTTATCTGTCTTACTGCATAAAGCAAGACCGCTTAACGCTGTAAATTCTTTACGATCCTTGAACTTGTTTCCCGAAGGCAAGGGAACGACAGTAATCGAGCAATATTTTTTCAGACACACATCGAAAGCGGGTTTACACAACATGGCGACATACAAAGAAAATCGCGTATCTTTGCTTAGTACATACCGGTGTAGCAAAGTCCTTAACAACCCTCTGTGGTATGCTATCTGATAAAAAGGAAACCTGCTTTCGCATAGGCACACGGAACCGGCATGAAGCATAGGGGCAAAACACTCAGGACAGCGATGATCGGCATAGGTATCGATAATGTACCTGCTGATGCTCTTGTGGCATTCCAGGCATATATTTTCGTGGTACTCGAACGCATATCGAGTGCAGAGCGGGCAGTACGATTGAGCCCATAGCGTTCCGATCATGCAATAAGTATGACGGAGAAAGCTATTTTGATTTCAAGGTGTTTCGATGAGATTCTTCAATTGCTCGATGAGCGCCATTGCCTGTAGCGGTGTCGAATGATCAAGATCGAATTGTTTTACAGACTCGAGAAGTACTTGAAGATAGGCATCGCTTTTAGTGTCTCGTGACTCTTGAGATTTGAATAAATCCAGCTGAGAGTCGTCCGAAATCAACGCATAATCTTCAAAATGGCGCTTCTGAAACGTATGTGCTTGTCTCAATACGTGCTGCGGCATCCCGGCCATCGCAGCCACGTGCAATCCGTACGAACTGTCCGCCACTCCTTTGCGAAGCTTCCGTAAAAATACGATAGAACCTTTCGATTCAGCTACTTCCAGCGTCAGCAGCTGAACGTCCTGATTGTTCAACATAGTCAATTCATGATAATGCGTTGCAAAGAGCGTCTTGATCTTTCGTTCGACGAGATAGCGCATCACGGCATAGGCAATCGACATTCCGTCCTGAGTACTGGTACCCCGCCCTATTTCGTCCATGATGACGAAACTGCGTTCGGTAGCGGTTCTTAAAATATATGCGGCTTCCTGCATTTCTACAAGAAACGTCGATTCGCCGCGCGCAAGATTGTCGCTGGCTCCGATTCTGCAGTACAGCTTATCAACTAGGGGAATGCGTGCACGCTTTGCGGGTACATACGAACCGATTTGTGCCAAAATAACTATGAGCGCATTTTGCCTGAGATATGTCGATTTGCCGGCCATGTTCGGTCCGGTAATCAAACAAAAACGTTCATCAGCGGCTTCCATAGTCAGAGGATTGGCTACGAACGTACCGAGCGGCAAAAATCGTTCGACTACCGCATGGCGGCCTTCTTCGATCTGCATCGGTCCTTCCTCTGTTAATTCGGGACGCGTATAACGATACGTTTTTGCAACCGTTGCCAGACCTTGGAAGCAGTCGATGTTTGATATGAAAACCGCAATGGAATTCAATGTCTCGGTCAACGAAGCCGTTTGTTCGACAAGTTCGTCATATAATGTTCTTTCCAGCTGGTGGGCGGCCTCTTCACGTTTTAGTAGTTCGCGTTCCAGGCTGACTAGCTCGTCTGTTGTATACCGTTCAGCATGTACCAGCGTCTGTTTTCTATGAAAAGAAGCGGGAATTTTGTCCGAATGTGTTTTCGGTACCTCGATATAATGTCCGATAATTTTATTAAAGGATAATTTCACGGTTGGAATGCCAGTCGATTCCTTGAGCCTGGCGAGGTACTCCTGCAGCATTGAATTCTCGTTACCGTGAAGACCTCTGAGTTCGTCCAGCCCGTTATGATAACCGTCTTTGATAGTCTCTCCTGGTGAAAAAGGTCCGATGCAGGTATCGTTCAGCGCCGATGTAAGCGTTTCCATTACATCGATGAGATTCTCGAGCGATTCGTCATCCATCTTTAGATCAAACATGGCACGATAATGGGCACTTTCTTGTGCGACCACTTGGAAAAACAATCCGATCGAATTGGCGATCGAGATCAAGTCCTGAACTGTCGAACAGCGCATCGAGACGCGACTCGAGAGGCGAATGATATCGGGCATGCCCCTCAGCAGCTGGCGTACCCGCTGGTGTTCGGCTCCCCTATCCAAAAACCACGCTATATGGTCCTGTCGTTCAACAATAGCGTCGATATCGTACAGCGGGGCCGAGAGCCAGCGTTTGAGCAGTCTACCGCCTCCTGCCGTAGAAGTCATGTCGATGACCGATAACAGTGTCCTCTGTTTTGTCCCGTCTTCCAGATTAACAACGAGTTCGAGGTTTTTTCTCGTAGCCTCATCAATCTGTAGCTGAGCCGACTGTTCTATTCTGACTACATTCGTTATGTGCGGAACCGACGACCGGGAAGTAGACAGCAGATAATTCAACAAGGCTCCCGCCGAGGCTAGATGGCCGTCTGTTTCGAGTAATCCGAACTGCTTGAGCGTCACAGTGTTGAAACGCTCGCGTAACAGATTGTAGCCGAATTTGACGGTACACTGCCAAGAGGGCATCCGGGTAACCATCGCATTCGCCTGACGGAGTGTCGCACCGAAGCCTTCGTCCATGATATCGTCGTCTTCGGCGGTTACGATCTCATGAGGCTTGATTTGCTCCAGAAACGAACGCAAAGACTCGTAGCGCTCATCTAAAGGAATCATGGATGTAAAGAACAGCCCTTCCGAAACACTGCACCACGAGCACGACAGCAGATTGCGTTGTTTGATGACCGAACAGAGGTAGTTCGTATCGGCTGCTTCCAGAAAGTCGTCCTCTACAACCGTAGCCGGAGTTACAATCTGCACTACCTCGCGTTTGGCAATGCCCTTTGCCCCTTGCGGTAATTCGATTTGTTCGCATACGGCTACTTTCTTCCCTGCATCAAGAAGACGTTTCACATAATTCTTTGCCGCATGGTGGGGAATACCGCACATCGGCACACCGTTGCGGGCGGTGAGCGTGAGGTTCAGCAGCCGAGAAACTTCTTTGGCATCGTCCATGAACATTTCGTAAAAATCGCCCAACCTGAAAAAGAGTACCTCGTCCTGATGTTCCTGTTTCAGCTCGAGATACTGCTGCATCATCGGTGTGGCCGCTTCGTTTGAATTGTCCATAGGCGCCATCGTACTAGAAAATCGAAGTAGTAATCGCGAGTACCAGCTTAAGACCGCTCGTATCGCTCGCACTCTGGAAAATCGAACCGCCCTCCCATTCAAACGCCTGACCGGATAACATATGTGCGTTCTTGACTAGGTACAGTCCTAATGGGAAGCCGGGGATTTTCAGCTTGATCCCGGCGCCTGCAGCATAATGCCAGTTTATAGCACCAAGAGATGTTACGCTGGAAATTTCTTCGCTTACACCGGTAGCACTAGCAAAGACCTCTCCCCAAAGGACATTTTCTGCAATCTGGATGCTGAATTCCAGTGAGTTGTCCCAGAGGAATTTCTGGTAAAATACTGGTTCAATGCCTCTGGCCATCGTCATACCGTCGATGTACAGGTACTCGTATTTTGAGGCACTGATGTTCCAGTTCCAGGTCCCCTGATTGTTCGCCCACTGATCAAGCATCAGCGAAAGCGCGGTATTGAAGGAAACGACTCCGGGGGTCGGTTTTTCACCGGGAATTTCGAAAATCTTCAAGAATGCGCTCGCACTGGTGGACGTCCTGATATAATTGGACAAACCTCCGAGAATTCCTCCGCTATAGATGAGACTCTGGCTCAACACATAGCCTTTGGTAGTATTGTTTATCAGATCTCTTCCATCCCACGTCGTCGATACGGCGATCCGGTTGGAGAATCTCGGTTTCTTACCATACTCGTAAATCAAATAATCGTACGGCACGAAGCTCGATGTCTCGTAGGTAGCCCAGTTCAGCGTAACGGTAGGCCCGACGCCAAGACTCAACCGTCCTGCATCGAACATAAACGTATAACCCGTCGTGTATCCGAGTGAAACTTGATAATACTCATAGGGCATCAGGTACTCGGCATCCGGAGTGGCTTTGTTCGAAGCAACCCATTGGTCATAACTGGTAAACGGCTTCGGATACGCCAGATTATTACGATTGCTCGTATCTGGGGACCCGTCCGCCAATATCAGTCCGTTCGTACGGGTACTGTGCTCGACCGATAACGTGACGGCGTTGCTCCACCGTTTGTCTTTGACCCACCCGTCGCTGAACGAGAGCGAAAGATTCTGACTGTCGGGAGCCAGTTCTGTCGATATCGACAAATCTCTTCCCGTACCGCCGATATTGGTATCCTGCCAGCTCAAGAAGCCGGAAACCGGGAACCCTCCGACATTTCCACCGAATGTTACGCCGAACCCGATATTCATCTGGTTGCCTTCGACAACATCGTAGGTAACTACCAGCGAGTGCTCCTTCGTACCATACCCGATATTGGGTACTACATCGGTGAGCAATCCAGTATTGTATAGATTTTGTGCGCTTTTGATATACTGATCTTTGCTAAAAATATCTCCGCTCTTGATTGTGAGCTCACGCTCGAGCACATACGGCTTGGTCTTTACCAAACCACGGATCAACACTTCCTCCACGACCGCCTGTTCGCGCTCGGTGATCCGGACTTTATAGGAGATCGTCTTTTCTTCGATGTTGCGTGTTTCTTCTAGCTCGATGGTATTTTCCACATATCCTTCGTTCCAATAGAGGTCTGCGATTTTGCCAATCTCCGACTGGACCTTCTGGATATCAAGTATCGTTCCGCTTTTCATCGTAAGCACGTTTTGAATTTCTTCGTTGCTATAAAGCGTATTGCCTTCGCTCGTGATGGTTCCCAACTTCCACTGCTCGCCCTCCGAGATCACGAACACGATGCGCAGTTTTGCTATCGGTAGCGACGCATCGGTAATTTCTTCGCGCCGGACATCTGCTATCTTCATATCAACATAGCCGCGGGTCAGGTATACCAGCTGAATCGCTTGAAGATCAGCAGCTAGTTTCGACTCGGAAAAATTACCCGAATTGAACAGTGACTGAACCTTAAGAGAAAGTTCTTTCTGCAGCACGTTCGTCGCGATGGCAGAATTTCCTTCAAACAAGATTTCTCCGACCTTCAGCTGTCTGCCTTCTTCGATGTTGAACGTCAAGACCAATTTGTTTGTCACATCATCGACCGTATAGGACGAGTTTATTACCACTTCTGCAAATCCGCGTTCGAGGTAGAGCGTCTTTAGCGCTGTCTTTGCCGTTTCGATCTGGCTCAGCGAGAGAAAGTCTGTGCGCTTGATAGTTACTGCTTCTTCAAGGATTTTTGACTTCACTCCTGCATTTCCGCTGTAGAGAATCTGCTCGATTTGCGGGAGCTCGGTAAACTGGATGGTGATAATCAGATCGTTTTTGCTCTCTCCGCCGCGACTAGCCTCAGACTGGAACAAGCTGAACGTTTGGAGCCGGTTCAAGTCTGCTTCGAGTTCGCTATACAGTTGTTTGGTGAATTGTTTGCCAAGATATTTATAGGTAATGTCGTCGACTTTCCCCTTGTCAACGTTTTTCAAACCCGTATAGGAAAAAGATCTGATCGGCTTGCCGATCCACCAGTCGTATTCAGTGATGTTGAACATCACATCGAGCGTGTTCGTTCTTGAAGATACCGAGTAACTCGGAATGACGTCGACTCGTTCGAAGCCCTTGCTTCGATACAGCTGCTGAATTGCACTGACGGTTTTTGCAGCAGTCGTCGCATCGTAGACCACTCCCGCCGTTAGAGCGGCGGCTGCGGTCAGTTCAGCCTTTCCAACAGCTTTGAATCCCCTAAAATCAAAAGATCCGAGTTTTTTTGCTTCTACAAACTCAATATATATAACGACATTTTCCGTACCGAGCGAACCGCGGGCCGGGATGGGCTCGACGACCAGATATTTACCGGAGTCGAGCAGCGTTGTCTTCAAACGGTCGATGCCTTCTTGTGCATAGGGTAATCCGATATATGATGCGGTGAGCGAATCAAGGAACGGCCGATCTGATTCGGTAAAATCTATGTATTCGAATGCTTCAATCGGCTTACCAATCCACCAGCTTGCGAGGCTGTCGTCAGCAGCGTATAGACTGCCGAACATGCATATCAGAATCAGAACGATTACGGACTTTTTGAACATGCTAGCTCCTTTAGAACACAAAACGCTTCGTTACGCTGAAACCAATAGTATCCAATAAATTGAAAACCGACAACTCTTCTGGTTTTGTGAATATACTGAAGGTTGCCAGTGGGGTAATCCATTCAAGACTTAGTTCTGTATCTATTTCCATGTCGTTTGCGAGGAAGGAAAACATGGTCGTACTCGGGTTTGCTGTTGCCCTGAGGTTCACCATACCCTGCATGTATAAATCATCGACGAGATACTTGCCGATATAGAGCGTGGTTTTGTCGAGATATTTTGCCATCGGGCTGAGGGAAATCGTATCCGAACGACCTGGAAGCGCATCGAATAGGATATTCTGCAACAGATTTGAACGAATCGAGAACACATCGAGTCCCAGGGATTCCCTGATGAGTGTAGAGAATCCGAACGAGGTCGCGACAGTGGTGTCGATAAGACCGAGACGGCTGATCATATCGGTTGCCACCGAAGCCAGAGCGACTACCGAAGAGAATGCATTTTCTTCAAATCTAAGTCCACCTAAAATCCCCTGACCCAGAATTTCAAGAATTTCGTTTGTCGAAAGCATCGGACTCGATTCAAATCGCGGAACGATGTTGTCGAGCGTAGAATTTTCCAAAACGAGATAGATATCTACCTTATCTCCTTCGCTGTCGAATTCTCGAACGCGTGCTCTCAAGTCTATGGTCGCATCAATGATATCCGCTTGCGTCATGCCTGTCTTAAATGTGAGAGCTCCCTCGGTGACATAGAAATTTTTCTGAACATAATAAATCTCACCGCTGCGGAATGCCAAAGCTCCTTCGAAACTCATGTTCTGTGAAATATGGTCGTACACGAAACGCATGTTCTGATTATCGTCGAATACTGCGTTGACGATAGGAGAATCGAGATCTGGGTAGGCAAACGTTACGTTTTTTCCAGTCGTGACGGAAATATCGGTGGTAACTCCCTGGGGTAGCAGCATCCATTCGGGTACCTCGGGCACTTTGAAACTAAAACTGCCCGAATCGACTAGCAAATCACCGCGCAAATATTGGCCGCTTGCATCACCCTGGTAATGGAGAGAACCCATTACCATAGCCTCTAAATTGATACTCGACAAAGGAATCGGAATCCACAGGGGAACCGGAGTTTCGGGAATCAGTAGAGAAATCGAGAACGTCGGAAGATTCCATTTCTCCACACCGAAATCCAAGGAGAAATATCCGTGGGTTATCGTACCGTCGTCACGAATCGAGACGACTGGAGTCTTGCCCATCGTCGCTGAATTTTCCGATATCGTGATAACCGGATTTTTCAAGGATAATGTTTCGGTCGGAGTATAGAAGACGGTAGCCTCGACCTTCTCTCCAAATGCAGTTCCGTAATAGTCGGGATCGTCAAGCGGCCCTTCTATGAAAAGATTGCCGTGGCCGATTCCCGATGAAAAAAGAAACAACGGGTACGGAAACAACGGATTCAACCATGTCAGAGGAAACGATACGGAATCGAGTGCAACCGAAATATATTGATCTGTAACAAATCCCGCTATATTGAAAGAGATTGGGAACTCTTCGGGAACGCTGGCAGAAAATGATTGATCGGAAAAGCGAAAGAAAGCACTGAGAGAAGGCATAGATATACCATGAATCGATATCTCGTCCTTAGTATAGCTAAGGTCGAAAGCAATATCGTCAAGCGCGATATCCCCGAACAGCACCACATCGGTGAATGAAAAAACAGCTTCGATGCCCGTCTCGATTTCCTGTGCAATCCCAGATATCATCTCCGGCAACGACGGGTACGGACCGAATGAAGACCGAATAGCCGCACTCGCTCGTGTCGTGTTGTCTCTCCAGATATTGCTTGCCGGAATGTTTACATCAAAATCAACCATGCCTGTTCCGTCGAATAAGAATGCCGCACTTCCCCGTTCGATCGAGACACCGTTGATCTGTGCAGTAAAAGCGGGTACAGTCAACCCGTCTTGATTTATCGATATACCCGCGTTTGCAATAATCGATTCTTCAGAGGTACTTTCCAGACTGAGCTCTGCATCGACTTCCATCAGGTCGAACGAATGCGTGCTCGCACCGATACTCGAAAGGCTCAGAACGAAATCGTCTAAAGTCCCGGTCACTCTTCCTAATGGGAAATCCTTTACCGAAACCAAGCCTCTGAGCGGTAATGGTTGCGTCGTATCGGCATACATTGAAACGGTTAGTTCTTCTGAACCAGAGTCCCGTGACTTCAAAGTTCCTGCGGTTCTGAATCCTCGCAGATCCCCATTTGCCAGATGTGATAAAGACTGAGATTCGAGAGAAACCATACCGGATAGCGATCCCCATGGATCAGTATAATCGAACACGTCTATCGTGATGTTTTTCGGTGTAATGTCGATACCGACGGTAGCGTTCCATGCTCCACGCTCGTGCCAGGCCAAGCCATCGATCGAAAGCTTGTCGAAGCTTACATTGAAATTACTATCGACAATAGCGTACTCGGCGCTTGCACGACCGCTTAAGAGCGGATTCCCCAAGCCGATAGCCGGCAGTCGAAAACGATCAAGTTCCATCGATGCGTTGATACGTCCGGGTAACGAGGTAAAAGAGATGTCGAGCATAAGCCCCGAAGTGTCTATATCTACCGTACCAGCTTCAAAATCAGCACGTATGCCAAGCGGATATGTTTCATCGGCGACCGCCAGTGATGCGTTTGCTCGAAGAACCCGAGCCGATTGAAAATCGACAACGCCGTCGAGAGTGACCGATGGTACCAGCGGCGAACTGAATGCATATCCATACGATAGATCGAGGATGTGGAAGAAATCTACTGAGAGAAGCATCTGTCCGGTTTCGGGATTCTGATAATTCAGCGCTCCCCGCGGAAAGAATGTCTTGCGATCGAGCGATCCGCGAAATTCGAATCTTGCAGTTTCCGTCGTAAGCGTCGCGCTTTCGACTTCGATTTCTTCTTTTGAGAAAGCTGCAGATACGGTAGAAGCAAAATTTACTGCATTTTGATCGATGACGAGTTGAGATACTCCAAGCTCGGCATGGACGGTTCCCGTCGATACTTCATCGGAGACAAGCGCCGAGATGTTTCCACCTATTACCGTATTGTCGTTAAAGACAGCCGGCAGGCGATCAACGACTCGCGCAAGGAAATTTGAAAAAATAATCGGTCTGACGTTTTCGAGCTGTAGTTGTGCCCTGATTTCATCGCGCAGGGGATTGTAAGATGCGCCGAGAGCCAAGCCCTCCGAATGCCTTGCTGACACATCGACCAAATTGAACGAATCCGATTGTCCAGATGCATTTGTTCGTATTGACATGGTTCCTGGAAATCCGAGAATCTTCATGTTCTCTGCAGTCGCTTCTCCGTTCCAGGATTTTTGATCCAATGAAACGGTGAACATGCCAAACAAGTCGGTTTCGATTCGCTCGAGGTACGGGTACGTAAGCGAAAGACCGAGCGATGTGGTAAATTCTCCGTGGAGTACATCATTTTCATGATCGAAAGTTGCTGAAACATAGGAATTGTCGGCACGTCCGTCTTCAAAAAGAGCAATCGTCGAGGCATCTACTATCGGTTCCAGTATCGAGACATCGGCAACGACCAGCGACTGCCAGTTTATTCGCGCTGTCGAAAATGAAGTACCGACAGTTCCTTCAAAACGTGCTCCATCGATCTGTATCGGAGTTCGATCGCCGCTTTGCAATATCATCGGACTTTCAGTTGTTAGAAAAGCCGAATATCCTTCTACCGCTTTCAGGATACCCAGGCGGAATAATGAAATTTCAAGTTGAGCGTCGAGCAACGTTGCATAAGAAATATGTGATGAGAAAGACTGAATGCGACCCGAGACGGATATCGGCTCGGCTTCAAACAACTCGGCATCGATCGAAAGGGCGTCGAGTACGGTTTCCGAGGCATACAGATCATTACCTACAGATACCGCCAAATCCGTACCGTCTAGTCTCAGCGTTCCGGTTCCTGCGGCAATCTGCTGTAACGAGGCCGTCTCGAAT
>Ga0265294_10006339_pt1 | contig 14232 bp, 7 predicted proteins | sample MunlanPumphouse3_FD_192504 | JGI IMG/M metagenome (GOLD analysis project Ga0265294, IMG submission 192504) | Groundwater microbial communities from a municipal landfill in Southern Ontario, Canada - Pumphouse #3 | ecosystem: Environmental > Aquatic > Deep subsurface > Groundwater | place... | reverse complement strand
TGGACGAAACCAACACGTCTCTGGACGCGTCATCCACCGCGTAGCGGAGGATATACTTGTGCTACGCATCTAACGCAACGCTCCCGATTAAGAGAGGAAGTAGCGCTATCATGCCTTTATTCCCCCCCCCTCCCCTTGGGAGAGGGTCGGGGTGAGGGTAGCGCTACCGCGCTATAGTCCTCACAAGGCGGAAGCCAAGGTTATTGCGACGGGTCAACGGCGAGTAACTGCTACGAGACGCCGAATGACAGTTCGACGCGGCGTCGCTCCACCTTCCACCCCGTACCACACGGTCCGAATCCGACTCCGCCCCTTTGGGGTCTGTATCTGCAACTAACGTCCCTTTCCAGTCCAGACACCATTCGTACACGTTGCCGTGCATATCATACAGGCCCCAATCGTTCGGCGCATACGAGCCGACAATAGCCGTGCCTTTTGATGCGTCACAATCCACAGCGGGATTAACCCACTCTGTGCCGCTCCACTCCCTTCCGCCGTTTCGCTCGTACCGCCCAAGCACGTCCATCTGTGCGTTGGAGGTAGTGTTTGCAGGTGTCCCAAGTTTGTCGTTGTAATAAGTTGTCGTTCCCGCACGGCAAGCATATTCCCACTGCGCATCAGTTGGCAGGTCAAAGCCCGAAAGCCCCGACTTTGTCCGCAATTTCCCCATGAAAGAATCTGGTCCAGCTTCGTTGGACTGCGGCCAGTTCGGATCAATCGGTTTATTAGTAGCGGGATTTTCGCGGATATCATGGTAGGACACCATCTCCATCGGACGGAACGGCTTGCTCGATACGTCAGTGAAACTAGCAACTCGGGTGCCACCCATCACATTGGCCCACTGCCCCTGTGTCACCTGAAACACACCTGCGTAAAAATCTTGCGTCAACTTGACAGTAACAGGCGTGCCCTCCCCCATGGAAAACGTTCCAGCTGCGACCTTGTTCATCACCAAATGCGAATTCTTGTAGATCGAGTTCGACACCCCGCCATCCGGCAGCGCCGCAGTACTGACGTAGTAGTAGACCGGGTAGTTGTCGGCAGAGGCCCCGCCAGTCAGGTCGATCACCATGACCTGCGGCGGCGCATCCACAGACCACGCCGTCACTTTCGCCTTAGCAACAACCGTCAGATTTTCGGGCCAGTCCACGCCTGCATTCCAAGTGATTGAACGACTTCCCATCTCAACCTTCTTACACACGTCGCCAGTCAAGCGCGTCACTGCGCTGTCCGGGATCGCGACCCCGTTGGTCTCGATACCCAGCGTTACTATAGCTGCCTCGTCAGCCAGATTATACGTGATATCCACAATACGCGTACCCAGACGTTGCGTCATCACCACATTGCTCACCACCGGCACGGCATACGCCGCGCCCACGATCATAGAGACCGCCACAGCCGCAAGGACTGCTCTATTTATCATACGCTTCATTGCGTTTCCTTTCTTTTAAGCATGATGTCTCATGCCGAGGTTAATACAATACCTATTTCAAAAATAGCGTATGGTACGCAGGAAGGGGGTAAGAAGCAAGCTCTTTTTTGAATTATTTCATTTTATCCAGAATAGAGCAAAAAAAAATGGCGTAGTGTCATGTGTGGAAAGTAGCACAGGCGTCCCGCCTTGCCTGTAACTTGATCACTTGGTCGTAGTTTTGTGTCTCTAACTCGGGGTCGGGGTCGCTATCGGAATCGGTATCGAAAAGCGTACGAGGTCGACCCCGATTCCGATGCCGACCCCGACTCCGATGCGTTTGACCGTCGAGTTACCCCATCGTTTTTTCGCAGCGCAGCTAAATTCTGACTCCTGACTCCTTAATTCTGACTCCTGAATTCTGACTCTTGAATTCTTCCCTCTCACTCTTGCGGGGTGCCAAAAACCGTTCGCTTCATAATCTCTTTTTCATACTTTTCAATGGCCGCATCTGTTTCTTTCATTTCTATCATACAGCTTCTGATCATCGACATCGCCTCTGGCAAAAAGTTCGAAATATCCACCTGCTCACAGTAGGCGCTGAGAATTTTACGCGCTCGCTGGTAATCCTGCAACTCCATATAGAATTTGGCCTCGCGAAGGAGAAAGTCACCGGAGATTTTCGACATGGGCAGGGCGCGCTCCCACATCCGCAGATCACGGAACGCCTCCAGGAGAAAACCTTGGCTAATCAGCATCGAAATATTCTCTGAGGCAGCCACATCGCGGATGGCGGCCAGTTTCCAAGCAGGCACTGAGGAAGGCGCCTTCATCGGAATAAATTTGCTTAGCTCCTCCAACTCCTTCTCCTCCCTGCGCTCCTTCTTGCCAACCACAGCCACCTCTTCGGTTTTTCGTGACTTCTCAGCTTTCCTGGTTGCACCTCCTGAAGACAGGGGTGTCAGACGCGTGGAAAAACTCTCCTCACCCAGTGCCTTGGAGCGGCTCTGCACATCCCCGTAACGCTGGGTGGCCTGATTCAGGTTATGAGCGAGAAACTCAAGATCTCCCATCCTAATTTTAGCCCATTCGCCTCCCTCGCCCGCATCTCTCAAAAGTGGCGTGATAACTTTTCTCGCACCCTCGGGGTCATTGAGATAATACAGCATAATTTCCGCTTTGGTCAGCTTCAAGACCGCGGTCCGGGCAGAGGAAAACTCATCCGCGCTGAACTTGTCCGCCCATTTAATCGCAGCCTGAGGATCACGCAGTGACAAGGCAAGAAGAAACAGATCCTGCATCAGCGCTTTTTGCTCTGGGTCAACCTTTTTCTTGAAATAATCCCAGCGTTCTGTCATCACATATTCCAGCAGCGCGTTGCCTCTTTTAAGCTCCAGCACCCGAAAAAAATTATTCCACATGCCTGCATGCCAACCAGCGACAGGATCAACAGCTGCCGGATATGCCCGCAGCATGTTGTAACAGGCTAGCTTGAAGTCTTGCCGTGTATCAGCATCATCCAGCGAGCTCTCATTATCTGTATAGGGATAGATCACATAACTGGCAACCGAACTTTTGCCATCCGCCTCAGCTGTGAGCGAGACCTTGGTGAAGCTGCGATCGTTCAGCAGCCAACTGATTTCAGCCCCATCAGCCACCGCCCCTGAAGCTTTCTCAAAGCGCCAACTATAACGAGTTGCAGCAGGGTTGCTCTGGGACAGAGATTTAAAGAAACAGGAGATCAATGACGGCTCATCATTTAGCCAGAATATGCTGTTAGGGGCAAAACTGAAAGCCGCGATCGGGCCAGCCTGCGCACTGGCATCGATAATAACACACTCGCCGGACTTAACAACATCCTCATAGCCAATCACGCAACTCTCGCACATGGGAGTTCCGGGATAGGGCAGCTCCTTATCACGTGGTCCGCCCAGCTCTTCAACTGTGGTTTTGGGTGTGCGCCAGGTGAACATCATCGGCCCCGTGGCACTCCCCTTCGGATTGTAAAAATAAAGCTCCACTCTGTGTAATCCTTTAGCAAGATCAACCGTGTCGCCAACACCGCCCAGCTTATTGTTTTTCTTCCTCTGCTTGAGCGTTTTTCCGTCAACCACAATCTCCATCTCCCCTGACCGGCTATACGGCGCAATCCAGGTGGCACCAGGAGCCTTGACATCAATATGAGCGAGCATATAAAAAGCACTGCCGCCCATCCGCCACTCCCATACAGCCAAGGGAATGCGCTGGCCTTTCCAGTGTCCAGCGCTCCAGGCCTTATTCACAAAGCGGGTACTCGAATCAACCGCGCCAAGTTTTCCCAGCTTAGTCGCATCCGTCTTAGCTCGTGTACCATGGGCTTCGCAGAGGATCGCGCTGGGTTTGATACCGCTCTCCGGGTTCCATAGATTCATGTTGCGTGTTCCCTTGAAATAGATCGTAGCACTGCCGCCTGATTCCGGCGCTTGAAAAACAAGCCCGCACTCTGTCTCTTTAGAGTGCCAAAGAATCCCGCTTTGAAGCGGTTTGCCACCCTCATCCAACACAATGCACTCAGGACGAGGCCCAGGCAACGCGCCGCCATCGGGGATTTTCACAAAATAACCGGCTTCAGGGTGACTCGGCGCGCGTGACAGCCTTACTACATAGCGCACAGGCGCGTCTTTCACAGCCCAAGCGGCCCGCTCCTGCGCAGTAGCAACCACCTGCGTTAAGATTAACACGACTATCAACCATCCAGCTATCTGTAAAGATTTAATCATAATATCGTTTCGCTCAATTTTTTGTAGTAGTCGGCATTCAACTCGCGGTATTTCTCCGGCGACTGCTCCTGCCCTGCTTCAACCACGTCGGTCAGGGCTGAGGTAAGGATGTCGCCATCCAGATTGGTAATGGCGCTCTCGCCAAGCTCGGTCTTGGCTTTTTTCAGCGATCCGATCGCCTTCAACCGCAGCTCTGTCACCTGTGCGATGGGCGCTCCCTTTGAAACCGCGTCCGCAGCCTGGCGAATATGATGGGCAGCGGTTTCAAGCGCGTCAGTACGCAGCCCTTTGAGTGATGCCTGAGCATAGGCCTCATCCGCCTTCTTCGCCATTCCGTCCAGACTCTGGGCCCAGGAGCCAGCCTCAGTGGCATCCATGCGGTCGGTGCCACCGCTATCGCCCCAGTCATCCCCTTTACCAGAGCCCATTTTTCCACCGCCCGAGGCCTTGGTCTGTGCCTCTCCATCAGCAATCACCTGCCCAGACTGCGTGGGGTCCTGAGTGCGGCGCGCCTCAATATTATCGTCGCCCTCACCGATCGTCCCTGAACTGGCGGCACTTTCGCCACTTGCCATGCCCTGGCGCCCGACATTGGAGCGTCCATCCTGCTCCTTGTGATCCGGGGTCGAATTGCCGGACTTACCTTTGGCGGAAAAGGTGGTTGTGTCACCCTCCATGATATCAGCACCCATTGCCAGATCAGGCAACGCCTGGTTAATCGCGCCGTCGTCAGCCTCGTCATCAAGTTTTTTATCAATCTCCAGCAACTCGCCGATAATATCTTCCATCTTTGTTTGCAGCGGTGTCAGCGCAACCCCATCGGGCATCTCCTCCTTGTCAAAGGCTTCATCCGTGACCTTGGTTTTATCAGCTGTTTTGCGCAGCCACATCTCAAAATCTTCAAGTAACTCTTCGGCTTTCTCCATCTCCTCAAGATACCATTCGCGCTTAGCCACCGCCTTTTCTTTGACAGCGCCACCTTCCGGATCATCTGTTTTCGGCTCCTCTTTCTGCTCCATTTCTTCGAACACGGAGTAGACATCCTCCACCAGATCATTGCCGACATTCAAGTGGGTGAAAATATCCAGATCCCTGGGAATCTCCAGCAGAGCCTCCTTAATGTTTTCCGCAATCTCAGTGGCCTCTTCTTCCATAACATCGAAATCCTCGGTGTTCTTGCTGGTGTTCTCTACAATCTTATCCATCTCCTCTTTCAGCTTCTTCTCAATCGCCTTCAATTTCTCCAACTTGGCGCCAACCACCTGCAAGGCCTCAATCATCTCCTCGCGCATCTCTTTCTCTCCGCTGGCCTGCACCAGCTCAAACTGCTTGCGAAGTGTCTCCAGTTTTACCAAGGCGTCGCCTTCATGCCGCAGCGCCTTGGTCAACGCGTTCTCCTCCAGCTGCTCGGCAGCCAGCAGCATATCGCCGGAGATCTTCTGCTGCTCACAGGCTGCGGCAACTGACTCCAAAAAGACACCCTGACTCTTATCCTCACCCTCGCCAGCCATGGCCTGGGTGCGGCAGCTCTTTATAAACAACAGGAGTTCAGAGCTGAGCGAATCTTGCTCATCAACCAGCGAGCTTGCCACCTCCACCCCCTGTGTGACGCAATGCGCAGTGGCCTTGATGATTTTACTCTGGCCACTGATCATGCCATCCAGTACGCCGATCAGCGAGCCAGTGTTTTGGCTCTGGCGTGCGAGTTCCGCCGACTTGTCAGCAGCTGTCAACTGACGCAGAATCTTCTCCTGCACAGTGATCGCCGCAGTAACCTGCCGCCCCTTGGCACCCTGATCTCTAACCGAAGACAGACTTCGCAACAGGGAGATTGCCTCATACATCTCGTTGACATAGAGTTTTTTGACGGTTGAAACCAGATTTCCCAGCGTGCGTGCGCCGCCTGTTTCGATCAACACCTTGACAATCTTACGGATCATCTCCTGCTGTGTGGCGGTCTCCTGCCATTGTTCAGCGGTGGTTGCCAGCAACACCCCTTGCAACTGCCGACTGCGGGCGATGTTCTCGCGTTGCAATTCAATTATCTTGGTCAACCCGGCGGCGTTTTTCTGGGCCTGCTCCGCGCGCTTTTTTGTCAGCTCCGAGAGATCATCCATCTCAAAGGTCAGCGAGGGCGAGACCGTCACGTTACCACCTGCGCCGCTGTTGTCCTTTGCGACCATGCGCAACACTAAGGTGCCGGAATCCGAGATCTTGCGGATTTCTCCTTTCCACAGGTCAGTAAACTCTTTGCCTCTGTTTTTGACCCACTTGTAGCTCTTAAGTACCTCGACCGGAGCGGATTTGTCTTCTGTGGCAGCGATCCTCTCAATCGTAATTTCACTCAGACCAAAATCGTCGGAGACCGAGAAATCGATCATTGGTGCTGAGCCGGGCGCGAGCAGCACGGCCTTCTGCGGATATTTGATGGTGATCTCAGGCGGACGATCCCAGAGCAGATTAAATCCAAGTATGGTCTCAGCCTGATCACCATACGCATCAACAGCCGTGAGGGTTAAGGCCGCGCCGTTGGTGACAACCAGATCAAACGCGCCGGTTTTCGAGGTGCCATTCAGCGCGAGCGTCACAGGAGCACCGACACCAGAGAGCGCGAGTGAGCGCAAGCCTGTGTTACACTCAGCTGTCATACTGACCCGCGACCCATATGGAATATCAACCACGGTTGACTGCGCATCATAGCTCTTGGCCGGCAAATTCATATAGGCGGGCGGCAAAACCTTCAGTGCCAACGCGCCAAAAGCCAACGGCGGACGCAGATTGATTTTTTCCCAAGCAGGCACATTAGCATCGCCAGCGCGGAAACGATATTTAGTGATTGTTGTGATTGTTAGTAGAGCATAAGAAAAGCTCTCCTCGCCGCGGCCCTTTAAAGCGCCCAGATTATAAGTCTTCTGTTCACCGTCAGCCGGGCGCAGATCCAGCAGCACCTCATGGCCTGCCCTGCCCTCAACCTTACATGCCAAGGTGAGATCACTGCCCTGCATCACAACTGTGTCACCCGGCGAGACGCTGATAATACGCGTCAGGCTGATTGGCGTCAGATCAGAGAAGGGATTCAACACCCGCACCATTGCGACTGTCCACGCCTGCCCAATAAAAGGCAGCGGCAGCAGCAGTAGCAGGGCGACTGCACCCAGTGCCAACTGCGCTCGGCGCAAGGTGCGTCGATCCTTCATAGTTTTGAAATCCAGCGATCGCCAATGGGGAATCTCCATCCTGACATACGCTGCAACCAAAGAGTCCTTAATCCTGGAGGAGGCGAACAACAGATGGTTGATCAAGTGGTTATCCAACTCAGGAAAGGCCTGCTCCACATTCGCCGCCACCGCCTCGGGCGTATGACTGCGGGAGAGAGTTTTCATGATCACACCAACAAGAAGCGCGGTCAGAGCCACCAGGAACCCCCAGGCGGCAAACCGCCCTACACGACTGTAACGCACCGTAAAATCGACCAGCGCCAAACAGAATAGAAATGTCAAAATCACGGAGAGCCCGACTGTGGCGCGGAACTCCGCACCCCATCGGTTAAGCATCTGCCCGATTCTTTTCAGTTGTCCAATCAATGCTGAGAGCGCCATATGCACCTCCTATTAAAATCAAATAAGTTGCCCGCCGCGCACGAGTACTTTGTTCCTGCGGGGCGCGGTCGAGAGAATCGAGGGAATCGATTCAGTCGAGTCAGTCGAGGGAATCGATATAATCGAGGGAATCGATGTCTTTCATCCTTCAGCCTTCAGCCCTTCTTAACGCTGACCTTGCCCGGCAGCTTGGTTATCCGCATATTGGAGAGATAAAAGTTACCCTCGCTAAAATAGGTACCCCCTGGAACATAGAAAAAAACGGAGATCTGCCGCACCTTTTTCAAATGGGCGTAGGCCGTCGGTGAAATCTGGGAGTTGTTCGGAAAATTCATGGTCATGGTCTGCCACCGAGCCCCTTTGCGCATATCCATCTGCTCGGTTTTATAGATACGGCGCAGATCCTGAAGCTTAGGGTGTTCATAAGGCTTGATCCCAGGCGCAAATTGATAGCCGTTAAAAAGCATCTTCATGTTCACCTCTTCAATATAGATGTCAAAGGTACACTTATAGCGATCACCTATCTCATAGGCGATTAGTTGGCATTCAATCTTGGACTCATAGCCACTGGGAACCTTCATGTGCAACACGTTCTTTTTGCCGCGAAATTCTGGCAGATAACTGGCGTTCAAGTGGTTGCCCCGCTGCAACCCGATGCCTGTCCAGTCATAGTCGAGGTTCCAGCCAGCGAAATTCCCCTTCTCTGAATCAAACGCCGCATTGTGGCAGAGGTTCAAATCCCCTGCTTGGGAGAGGGCTGTCAACGAGAAGCCTAAAACAAGGCCAATTGTAAGGTAAATCTGTTTCATGTTACTCCTTCCGGCCCGCAAGGCCGCTATGTGAGATTACGGAATTTTCTCAATATCCACTCTAATGCAATTAACACAATAAGCATAGCAAGAACTGACCAGCTTTGCCAGTAAGTTTTGTACTCCGAAATCTCCTGCTCCAACTGCCGCGGATGAAGCGCCAGCAACGCGCGATTCAAATCAGCTGCATTCTCATAAAAAGCCCCTTCGCTGTTGAGCGTAATCGCTTTGATTGTCTCCAAATCCGGAGGGCGCGGCCTTGACTCAGGGGAGTATGGCTTGACTGAGAAGTAAGCCAGCTCCGACTCAACTCGCTGGCCATTGATCTCAGAGAAGGTCTGCGCTGCATACATCCCTGGCCCCTCGCCCTTAAATTTGAAGTTATAGGCAGGCACAACCTTCCCTGCAACCGCCTGATCCATGCCGCTCTCCAAGCTGAAGGGCAATTTTCGCTTATCTGGAAATGTGATCTCAGCCTTGACCAGCGTGCCGGCAGGTGGGCGCTCCGCCCCAACCCAGCGAGCGGTAATCTCAATCTCCTCACCCAGAAAGCACTCCTCCCGGTCGAGGAAGATATCCCAAACCTTATCATCCATGGCCTCCGCCTTGGGAGAAAGCCATGCGAGCAACTGATGCCAGAAGCGCGGATAGGGCTGGGTCTTGAGCGCGTCAGCACTGAGCTGCCACTTCCAGAGTGAATCTGAGAAGATCGCGACCACCTTGCCCTGGCCAAAATCCTGCGCCAGAATCATCGGTTGGACCCCGCTGGTGCTCCTGGCCTCCACCAGCACACGTGCCGCAGCCGAAGGTTTGACATTATGAAAGAGCGAGAGCACGGAGGGCACCTTGTTCCAGAACTCAGCATCGCCCCCGAAAGCGGCGTGCGAACGCCCCTGATCAGTCAGTGCAACCGGATACTCGCCCTCCAATGCCCTGTTTGAAAAGCTCGAAGCAGGCAGCAACGCTTTGAGCGGCGTGGAGGCAAAGCCATCCGCCGCCCACCCCTTGCTGCCACCCAGCAGAACCAGACTTCCGCCTGCCTCCACAAACTTCACCAGTGCCTGCGCCCGCTCATGGCCAAGCTCCGCGCCGCTCAGATCACCCAGCACCACAATCTTAAACAGCGTGAGCTGCGACTCATTCATCTCCGGTGCCACGTCACCGCTCACACCGTAGGTCATGAACTTGCCCTTAGGCCCCTTCAGAAAGATCGCCGGGCTGACCTGCTTGCTCTCGCGCAACACACGGGCAAGGTACTTCGACTCCCAACGCGGCGGCCCTTCAACATACATCAGGCGGTTTTTAGCGTCCTGCACCTGCACCACTACCGACGACTCGTTGTCATCAATCTGCTTCTCCTGCGGCAGCGGCGGCAACAACACACGATAGGTGTTCAAGCCGACCACCTGGTGATCCAGCTTGAAAACAACCTCGCGTGAACCGCCTCCCTCCGGAATCTGGCTCTCCAGCTGCTGAACCTTGAGATCATCTTTGAATAACTGAACCGGAAAGGGCTTGCCACCGGTTCCCTGCCCGGAGATCACGGCCTTCAACTCCGATTGCCACCCCACTGTCACCCGGCTCGGCGTGCTGATGGCCTCAATGCGGATGTCCGGCTCCTCCTCCCAGATCGCGTCTTTTTCCAGGGGTAGCGAGTAAATCGGGAAGGGGCGCTTTTCCAGCGCCCAATCCTTGAACGCCTCGCGCGTCTCCAGTCCATCGGTTAGCAGCAGACACCCGGTCACATCCAACCCGGTATAACGCCCAACAGTCATCTTCAACGCGTCGCGTAGCAAGGTTGCGCTGCCATCCGGCTCAAGCGCCGCTGCATCCTCCAGTGTCAGTTTGGGGCCAATCTCCCCGGCGAAAGCGTAAACATCCAGCGCGCACTTTGCGGCCATACTTTCAACCCATGGCAGCTGCAGCACCGATTGCGCCACCTGCCAGCGGTTGGTCGCACCTGCGACTGGAGTCATGGTCATACTGCTCGAACGGTCGAGCAGCACAATAAAGCGACTCTTCATCTGAAGGGTTTGAACTGTTTTCTCGCCCGGCATCAGCAGGCACCACCCGAGAAGCAGGAAAAAGAGGGTGCGCAGGAGAATCATGCCAGCCATGGGCCAATCCCGCTTGACAAACAGCCAATACGCGGTCAGAGTGACCGCCAAGGCCGCCACAACTGCCATCACAATCACCGCTGTCGGTGCTATATGGTCATAAATAATCACACTTAATTTCCCTTGAGCCTACCCGAAGCTTCCATCTTCAGCGTGTCTGTCAGCTTTACGTTTTTACGCAGGAGAAGGTTGGAATATGCCACCTCTGCTATTGCAACCAGCAATGCCAGCCAAAGCAGTGTCTCGCCTAGCGAACGCCCGATACGGAAGTCATCCAACTTTTTCAATAAATCATCCTTGCCCTCAGCAACATGCAGTGCCGGGATACCCAGAATATCCGGCAGATCCTGCGACCGCAGTGAGGTAAGATCTGACTCGACACGCGGCATATTGATCGCCAATGCTGGAGTTGCCGCCCCCCCACCAGTCACACTAAGCGTATAGTGGCCCGGCTTGGTCAACCCCTCGGCGTGGATTATAGTGCCGCTCTCGCCCGCTGCGCTACGCAAAGATATTGGCTTGCTCTCTGGATCTTTTAGCACGGATTCGCGAGTGGCCTCTGGCAGATACTCGGTCAGCGAGAGCGAATCTGTTGCCCATAGATAAGGCTTGTTGGCGCCCACACCTGCGGCATACTGGGTTAGCTGATGCATCATCGGGAGGAAAAAAGGTGAGAGCGGGAAGTCGCTCCAGGAGCGATCTGCAGCCACGGTGAATAGCATCACAGCGCCACGCCCATGGGGGCGCGCCACTAGAAATGGCTCACCCGAGCCTGTTGAGACAATCGAGCCTGCCTTGTCTTTGAGGCTCTCGCATCTCAACTGACGCTGGATCACCAGCGAGGGCGATAATCCGTCCTCCACCAGGTTCCATAGGATCGGGTGCTGGGGCTGATCCCAGGTCAGGAGGCGTTTACGTTGTTCAACTGGATGCTCAATCATGGAGAGCGATTCAGCGGGCAAGGTGGCCCAGAGTGCATAGTCGGCCAAGAGCGCGCGGCTTCCAGGGAAGATCACCAGCAATCCGCCGACTGCTACATAACCCTCTAACTGCTTGATCTGCTGCCCTGGCAGGTTGATCGCATTGCTAAGGAAGATACAGGAGTAAGCTGCCAGGTTCTCCCCTGACAGAGCCCCCGGCTGCACAGCCTGCGCATTGATCGGCGAAACGCCGCCCACCCCGGCGGCCAGCGCGGCCTTCAGGTAAAAGGTGCTCTCAGGATCACCGACGCAGAGGACCGGCAGCTTCTCGCGCACGCGGATCAGAAAATAAAATGGATTATCCTCAGCCAGACTGTCCTCCGGGGTCTCCACCCTCAGTGCGTGTACCCCGCCGCTCATCGGCGGAAGCGCAAACTGCACCTTGTTGGCACCATCAACGCCCAGCATCACAGAGTTGCGGCCCACCTCCGCACCATCGAGAAAGATGGAGACAACGGAATCCAGCGGCGGCCCTGTGCGGCTGAGCGTGACGGTCACCTGGCAGGGTGTCTCAGCGGTAATCAGCTTTGGCGCAAGTTCCACATCCAGGGTTGCCGAGTTCTCCGGCTCAGCTGTGCCAAGCAGGGTGACAAAACAGGTGACACTATCGCTCACCTTCGCAGGGTCCCACCCACTCTCGCCAGCCCCCGCTGGCCTGTCTGGGGCAGCATCCTCTGCCGCCGTGCCGCCTTCACCCTGCTTAAAACTGCCCCAGGGAAGCAGCTGGAAATCGGTGATAATATGCAGCTCACGTTCGCCGCGGCGGGAGTCCTGCTCCATAAGATCGAGCGCTGCTATGGTGGCAGGGCACAACTGCGAGGAGCCGACCGGCATTGGCAGCGATCGCAGCCGCGTGGCTACCTCCTCTTTGTTGTCTGACATGCGCTCGCCAAAAACCGGAGTCACCTGATCGCCAGCCAGATAAACGCAGTAGCGGTCATTGTCCCCCAACCCCTCAATCACTGTTACTGCCAGCTCCACAGCCTGGTCCCACACAACCTGCTGATTCAGCTTGTAGTTCATGCTGTAGGAGTGATCAATCACAATTGCAACATCTCTGGCAGTACGGCTCAAAACATTACCGAATTTTTTGGTGCGTACGATCGGCATCATAAAGCCCAGCACCAGCAGTGCCAAGAGTAGAAAGCGCAGCAGCATCAGGAGAAAATTCTCCATCTGCACACGACGGGAGGAGCGTCTCTGCGCCAGTTTCAGAAAACGAAGGGTGCTGAATGGCAGCTGCTGCGTCCTGCTGGATTGAATAAAATGCAGAATCAGCGGGATACTCAGAGCCGCAAATGCAAAAATAAATGAAAAATTCAGGAAAGAAATCATAATCAATTATCTCAATCGCCGCCGCTCTTCCAGATAGGCCCGCGCATAAGTCTCCACTGGCTGATCGGTCTTGACCAGCCGATAATCCACCTTCATAGCCTGGCAGTTGACCCGGTAATACTCAAGGAACTCACCAAAAGCCTTCTGATAATCCTTGGCAACACCGCGTGGGTCGACCGTCAGTTTCTCGCCAGTCTCAAGATCCTCAAACTCAAACCCCTGCTTCAGCGAAAGGTCAATCTCAACTGGGTCAAGCACGTGCAGGACAACAACATCATGCATCTGTTTTCGAAAATGCGCTAGTCCCTGCACAATCGCCTGCTCGTCATCCAACAGATCTGAGATCAGGATCACCAGCGCACGCTTATGGATCGACTCCGCGATCTGATGCAGATTCTTCGCGGTGTTGGTGCGCGAATCAGGCTTGACGTCCTGCAGTCGCTTCAAGGTGTTGTGCAGATGATTCAGCGAGTTGCGTGGCTCCACCTTCATATCAATTTTATCAGAAAAGACAAACATGCCCACCGAGTCGTTAGCCTTAACCACCACATAACCCAGGGCAGCCGCCAACTGACAGGCAAAATCAAATTTTTTGACATCCCCGCTGCCGTAGGCCATGGAGCCGCTGCGATCCAAGATGATGTAAACCCGCAGATTGGTTTCATCCTCAAAACGTTTGACATAGTAGCGCTCTGTGCGGGCCAAGACCTTCCAGTCGATATGCTTGGGGTCATCGCCAATACCATAGGCCTTGTGCTCCGCAAACTCAGAGCTAGCGCCTTTCAAGGGGCTGCGATGTGCGCCAGCGAGATTGCCCTCCACCACATAGCGCGACTGCAGCACCACGCGGCTGAGCTTGTGCATCTGCTCCGCATTCAGAAAGGCCTTGATCCCCTCAGCCCCTGGCTCCCTAGGCTTGACCTCAGCAACAGGTGCCTTGTATTTTAGTTTTTTCGCCATAATTTTGATCTTTGTGAATCAATCCTTATCTCTCTCGCCCATCTTTGATCACCACTGCATGATTAGGATTACGATTAAGATTGTGATTAGGAGGGAACACATCCTTGTCGTAATCCTAATCCCAATCCTTATCGAAATCGGCTGCTCCTCCGGTTTACGATAGCGGCGACGATGCTGGCGGACGATTTTTTAGAGCGTGGGCTTTAATCGTTAACCGCTATCAGCCTGCCCGCCGTAGCAAGCGTAGCGCGAAGGCTGGGTC
>Ga0265294_10006338_pt1 | contig 14234 bp, 14 predicted proteins | sample MunlanPumphouse3_FD_192504 | JGI IMG/M metagenome (GOLD analysis project Ga0265294, IMG submission 192504) | Groundwater microbial communities from a municipal landfill in Southern Ontario, Canada - Pumphouse #3 | ecosystem: Environmental > Aquatic > Deep subsurface > Groundwater | place... | reverse complement strand
TCACAAACGGGTTGACGAAATAGAATCCTTCCTTTTTCAGGGTCCCGTAATACTTTCCGAACAGCGTCAGGACCAAAGCTTCGTTCGGTTTGACTACGCGCAGGCCTGCGTAGAGAATCGGCCCCACAACAAACCCATAAACGGCCGTAATGATGGCGAGCAGCAGATCCCCAAGACCAAAAATTCCCCGTTGCATCTCCAAGCAGAAGACGACGATAGCCGCCGTCACAGCTATACTGTTCCAGACAAGAAACGACATGCCCTTGATCGGCGCATCAAGGTTTTTTTCCGTTACCGCACCCTCCGTACGGATGACCTTTTGGTTGTCCATGGTTTTTCTCCTCTTGATATCATTATGATATCATAAAAATATCATAAGAGAAAATGAGGAATCCTGTCAATGTGTTTCATCAAACGACTTAAGAATGGACTTGTGGAAAGACTACAGGATGCTGGTGTTTTTGCAATGCCAGCGGGAACAGAGCGGCGACGCCGTAATAAAACAAAATATCTCTTTGAAACAAATCGTCAAAATCCCTGAATTTGCTGCCGATCCGTTCTTCGGGAAAAAGAATCAAAAGCCTGGAGTCGTTTTCATCGGCGAATCGGGCGTAGCCACCGTCACGGATTACTCGCACATGGCCGGTATGGACAGTGCCCCAATGATCTTGGAACCACCCGACGCCATTGGGAAGCAGACAAAGTTTCATGATACCTCCTCCATACGTCCAAAGGCGCCCGCATGTTTCCTTCGGCTTCCCGTCTTCTAAGATATCACGAAAATCATTTAGTAAAGCGTGAGGTTTTGATTCTTTCATTTTGTAATGATTCGTTTTATATAAAATCTTTCTATACTGAAAGATTATCATCCCGTATTTTGTTTTTGTCAATGTAATTCTTTTAAAATTATAAGATTAACACTAAAAAAAGCATATGCTATATGAATGATTGATTTCTGGAAAAGAGTTGAAGCGTTACGAAAAACACTGGGGATGACACAACGAGAACTCTCTGTAAGATGCGGATTTCCAAAGACCAAAATCGAAGCATGGCTTGTCCAAAATCCGCAACCGATCCCCAAGGGGGATGCGTGCGTCGCTTTGGCGAAAGCACTTGGGACATCCGTCGAATACCTCGTCACCGGAGAGGAATACAACGATGAAGAGAATGAATGGACAGGGAAAAGGAGTGGCAGGTGGATTTCCGACGATCCCGTGTTCAAACTGATCGCCGATGATCCGGAGCTGTACCAGGCGGCACAATTGATCGCTTCGGACCGGAAAAAAGCCTTGGCCGTCATCGTCTTGGCCGGAGAACAACCTTGTCGTGTGGAAGGGGCGGAGTCCCCAAAGCAGACACGCAATCGTGCGTGATCACACCTCCTTTTCCCAATACGACAAAAGGGTGGAGGGAAAAAGGAAAGGAACTCATGCACAAAAAAACCTGACTTGCCACGATCGCCCATGCAATATCGGACGTCGTGTCCCTGAACCGAACATTCCTTCCGTGTCATTCTGCCCCCCTATGCGGTATCCTCCCGCAGATGGTGGAGCAAAATGACACGTTTAAAGAGAAAGGATCGGCACGGATGGTTCAAACTGTCTTACTCTTTTTTCCTATAGCCGCTTCTTCTATTAACTTATTTATTACAATAAAACAAATTATAATCAAAAGAAAAAGTTGGCACGCCTTGTGCAATACATATGATGTGGTTCGAAAAAGCCACAGATACGACAGTACAACAAACGCATGGAGGCGTAAAAATGAAATACGGACTTATGAATCGCAATCAGAACTACCCGGTGAACGGCGACTTCGAGGCGCTGTTCAATGACATGTTCAACTGGGGATTTGGCGGGTGCAACCTTCCTGCAGTCGATGTCGAGGAAAACGACAAGGATTATGTAGTGTCCGCCGAACTCCCCGGCTACAAAGAAGACGATGTGCAAGTAAGCGTCGAGAAACATGTCTTGCATCTCTCTTCCCAGAAGGCCGAAAAGCATGAAGAGAAGGACGGGCAGAAATACTTGATCAAAGAACGTGGTTGCCAAAGTTTCGAACGTGCATTCAGCCTGCCCGAAGACGTGGATGAGGCCAACATCCAGGGATCGTTCAAGGACGGCATCCTGACCATCACGCTTCCCAAGAAACCGATGGCCCAGCCGAAGAAGATCCAGATCAAAATCGGCAACGACAAATAACAACGGAGACGTTGTCTTGTACAGAGGGACCGCGAAAGCGGCCCCTTTTTTATGTCAGGAGAAAAATTGGCGATACACGGGAACGGCATTGAATCTCATCTCTCAGGTTCACAATTTCCTCCGATTCTTGCCTCCGGCAACCAATTCCTGTTACAGTCGTCGATATATGGATCCTATGCTTCAGGCGACCGATCTCACTTTCGGGTTCACCGACGATACGTTATTGCTCAACCATCTCTCCTTTTCTTTAGAGAAGGGAAGCATTACTTTACTCGCGGGTCCCAACGGAGCGGGTAAAAGCGTATTGCTGAAAGTTCTCAAAGGATTGCTCAAAGAACGAGGGGGGACGATCGCCATCGAAGGGGAAACGCTTTCCGCCAAAAAGCGGATGCGCCGAGTCGGCCTGGTGTTCCAAGACGCACCGACCCAAATTGTCGGACGCACCGTAGAGAAGGACATCCGCTTCGGCATGGAGAACCTTGGGCTAGGGGATCAAGAAATAAAAAAGAGACTTTCCCATCTTGCGGAAATCCTGTTCCTTTCGGACAAACTCGGACAGGATCCGATGACCCTCTCCGGAGGAGAGGCGCGAAGACTTGCCATCGCCGGCGTATTGGCGATGGCCCCGGACATTCTTGTCATGGACGAACCGTTCGCCAATCTCGATTGGCCTTCAGTACGCGAGGTGATCGCCACGCTCATTGATTTGCGGCGACGGGGCGTTACAATCCTCTTGGTCAGTCACGAAGTGGAGAAAATTCTCGCCCATGTCGATCAGGCGATATTACTGAGGAAAGGAGAGATCATCGCACAGGGGAAACCGGATGAAGCAATGTTGAAAACATTCAGGAACAATGACATCTACCTGCCTCCGTCCTGCAATGTGGAGGATCTTTCATGGCTCAAAGCATGATCTTCCACTATAGGGAAAACCGTACGTTCCTCAGCCGAAGCAATCCGTTGGCGAAACTGTCCATCGTCATCGTACTGTGCGTTCCTCTTGCCCGCGCCAGTCTCCTCTACGCCTGCACGGTGTTTCTTGTACTTTTCTGCTCTTTGCTGGCGACGGGATTCCCCTTTGCCCGCCTGAAGGGAAGTCTTGCTTTTTTCCTGACCATCGCGCTCTTGATCGCTTTGACTGAACAGGGAGGTTGGAAACAAGCCGCCGCCGCAACGCTTCGGTTCCTCGATTTCATCATCCTGTCCCTGTTGTTCTCCGATTCGACCGATCCGGACGATCTCGCCCGTTGTCTTGGGCGTCCGTTGGATTCCATCCCTTGGGTCAAAGGATATGAAGTGGCGGCCACCATCCAACTGACGCTTTCCATGATTCCGCTGGTCTTCGATGTAGCGGACCGCGTCGCCACGGCACAGGCGGCGCGGCTCAGTCCGAAACGGCATCCCGTACGATACTTGTACACCCTCACCTCCGGCATTTTCTCCAACTTGCTTCGATCGGTCCAGCAAATGTCAGATGCCTTGGATTCCCGACTGTTTGACGCATCCCGACGACGAAGAGGATTGGGCTTCCATAGTAATGACGTTATACTGTTGGTATCGGGAATGCTTTTGGCGGGAGTTGGATGGATATGCTGAGCAAAACGGAATTAAGGATGCAATTGCGTCATGTTCCCGGAGACTGGAGCATAGAGGACGAGGCGACGATGCGCACGTTGTTGTTCTGTCCGATGGTTCTCCTCTCCGACCGCCTGTTCGCTTTCGTCCCCCTTGCCAGCGAACCGGATATCACCGCCCTCCTTTCCGATCTCCCCATTGCACTCCCCAGATGCCTTTCTGACGGCAAGATGGAATATCACTCAATCTCAGGAAATTGGAGAGAACATGTCAGGAAAAGGGACTACGGAGTATTCGAGCCGAAGGACGGAGAGGTGGTGGAACCTACCGAAACTTCCGTAATCCTCGTCCCGGGGATTGCGTTCACCAAGGAAGGATATCGGCTCGGTCGAGGGAAAGGTTTTTATGACCGATATCTAGAGCGGTACCCAAAGGCGGTCACCATCGGAGTATGCAGAAGCTATCAATTGCTGGATGCGTTGCCTACGGATGCGTGGGATATACCGGTCAGACATGTCGTAGTCGGGGGCGAGTTTGTACGGTAAACGGACCGTCGCAAAGCCAGAGGAAATCCTTCCGTACCAGACCGTCAAGGAACGAAGGAAACGAATCGGGATCAAAATGATCTAGTCTCCTGCGCATGTCAGGACGTCTGGCCGTCTCCAGCAATTTGCCAAGCACGTGCAGGTAGACGATCTGGGTAATGGGACTGGAGGCGATGACGAATAACAAATGTACCGGCATTCCGTCAAGGGAATCATAGACAATGCCTTCCCTGCTTACCCCAAGTCCCACATAGACCCGGTCGATGCCGAGGATTTTCCCATGGGCGATGGCCACTCCGTGGCCGATGCCGGTCGTCTCGATGCGCTCACGGCGCAACACCGCACGCTTGAAGCGATCCATATCGGGAAGCGATGAAAAAACGGTGCAGGTATCGATCACCTGCATGATGGCTTTCTTCTTCTCCATTGCCGTCACTTCACAAATACTGTTTCCCAACCATTTGTCCATAGTATTCTTTATCATACCCCAAGCGGGAAAAGAATGCGAGATGTGGCGCATTCATTTGCCCACGGGCAACGGTTTTCCTCTGCCAACCAGTTGGGCGATACCCACCGCGATAAGGGGCAGGGCCGTGGCGGGAACGGATGACGGCACGGCAAGGTACACCGGTTTCCATTTCGGGCTGAATTTGTCCTTGAACGCATGAAGTCCCTGAAAATTGTAGCTTCCTTCTCCTTTCTGGAACAGAAAGTTGATGCCTTTGTTCCACAGGGGGGCATCCTGCCCCGTCCCAAGACCGGACATCGGAGCGACGCCCAGGTCAAAGCGCTGGTATCCTTTCTCCTTTCCCCATAGCATGCACTGGGCAAACAAGTATTCCATGCAACCACTGGGAACCGAGGGATCGTACCTCATCAGATCGACGGACAGTTCCCGCCCGTCTCCGCTTTCCCAAAGATTGGCGAAGGCGGCTATACGCCCTTCCTTCTGGACGACGGCACAAGGAAACTGAGCGAGATAGGCGCGATCGAAGAACCCGAGGGAGAACCCCTTCTCTTTCGCCTTCCGCGCCTCGAGCCACGCATTCGAGACGGAATGCAATTCGTCCGACCGCGTTGCCGCTTCCTCTCTCGGCAATACGGCGAAAGCATAACCTTCCCGTACCATCCGGTTCCACGACGGCCGAATGCTCCTTCCCGCAGAACCCTGCAGAGAAAACGCCTGAAGGTCGACCATCGCCGTTTCCCCGATCTTGAAAATGTGCATGCCGAGTTCAATGAACACGGGGATGTTTTCCGAAGATATCTCGTACCATACCGTTCTCACACCTTCTCTGTGGGTGATTTCGTAGAACGACCACAGAAGGGAGGCGAACGCTTCCTTCCGCCCTACGGGATCCCCCATCACGACGAACATGTTGTTCACCTCCCCGTACATCACAAACGCCGTCCCGTCATCGGAGAAGAAAAAGTATTTGTCCCCGAGAAGCGCAAGATTCGCACAAGAACGCGCGGAGTACCCCATTGCGGCTTCCAATTTGTCCTCGCACTGCTCACGCCTTATACGGGAAAGCTTGGGCACCGGAGAGAGAAGCATCCGCAAAGTGACCGCCGCCGCCGCGACTCCGACGCCAAGACCGGCACGAAGCGAACGTGGCGCATCTTTTTCCAACGCAAATTCCCACCACAGTTCTCCCGAATATTGAACGTGCTTGAAAGAGAATACGCCGAGCCAGACGGCGACGAACAGAACGGTACCGAGGGCCACAGCCCAAGGGAGTCCGGAACCCACCGACAGCAACGCGGCTTTTCGATAGAACAAGCTATGCGCCGGCAACAGTACCGCCAGCGCGCAACCGAGAAACAACGCTTCTTCCCAGTCGAACCCTTTCAGAAGCGAAGTGACCATTCCCATTCCGAGCAAGGCCAGCGTTGCATAGTAGGAAATGTCGATTCTCCTGCGAAGCGCGTCGGCGACGAACAACAAAGCCAGTCCTATCAGACTCGAAGCGAAATGGGAAAGTTCAAGCAACTGGAGCGGGACAAGAGGGTCGAGAAACGCCAGACGAGCGTGAATGGATGGCGTGGCGACGGAGAACAGCAACACCGCACCGCAGATGAAGACGACCAGAGAGAGAGCGGTGGGGACGAACGGAGCGAGAGCCTCCGCCCGCGCCCTGGCCCCCGAGGCGATTTTCTTCCTGAGCGCGTATCCTTCATGGACCACGAACGCGACGATTCCCACGAGAAGGGGACTGAAATAGTAGATCCCCCGATAAGTGATCAAGGTACCGAACAGGAGATCCGAACGAATGAACGGAGAAAGGGATATCATGATCATCGACTCGAATACGCCAATGCCGCCCGGCACGTGACTTACCGCACCCACCAATTGGGCCATGATGAAAATTCCCACACAGACGGCAAACGCAGGCTTTCCCGACGGAAGCAATACGTAGAACACCGAAGCGGCGAGCAGCCAGTCGGAGACCGAAACGAGAATCTGGCGGGACGCAATGGAAAACGGAGGGAAATCAAGGGAAAAGGTACGGAAATGGATCCCCCGCACCTTCTTTTTGCATGCGACGGCATATCCCGCCACCAACGCCATCAAAATCACGCCGATGATACGGGAAAAACGACCGAGGACAGACGGCAACAGAGAAGAAGGAGAGAGACACAACGAAACCCCTCCGAGCACGCAAAGTCCCAACCAAAAGGAAGAGACGCAAAATGCGACGATTTTCGCAATGTCACGGGCATCCACTCCCCACAGGGAGTAGAACCGGTAACGCATCGTACTGGATCCGAACAGAGAGAGGCCGATATTATAGCTGAACACATAACTCATGAACGACGCGAAGCCGACATTGCGATACGGAAGCCTCCGCCCCACATATCGCACGCCCAACACATCGTACATCGTGAGGACGACGTAGTTTGCGCAAGTCAGGACCATCGCCACAACGATCGTACCTGCGGGATACCCTCTCACGTACCGAACCAAATCCCGATAATGGTAATTCCGTAACGTGTCGAACAGGAGATACAACGCCAGGGAGAGGACAGCGAGGATACACACGGGCTTCAGCTTCGCCCATATGCCCTTGATGCGTACCTCTTTTTCCTCTCCCGTTGCCATACCTTTCTTCCGTTCAGTGTGCGGCGAGATACACGTTCATTGCCTTGGCGGCCTTGCGCCCCTGCCCCATTGCAAGGATTACCGTCGCGGCGCCGAGAACGATGTCACCTCCGGCATACACACCCTTCATCGATGTCTCGCAGGTATTCTCGTCGACGATGAAATTTCCCCGCCTGTTGGTCTCGATTCCTTCCGTCGTACTCTTGATGAGAGGATTGGAAATGTTTCCGATGGCGACGATGACGGCGTCGTACGGAATGACTTCCTCCGATCCCGGAATCTCCACAGGGGAACGGCGTCCGCTCGCATCCGGTTCGCCGAGCCTGCAGGCGATGACCTTCACCCCGGTGACCTTCTGGAACTTGTCCTGGGTAAACTCGATAGAGACGGGAGCGTGAAGAAACAGAAAGTTGACGCCTTCCTCCTTGGCGTGCGCGACTTCCTCTTTTCTGGCCGGCATCTCCACCTCGGTTCGGCGATAGACCACATCCACAACGTCCGCTCCCAGACGGCGCGCCATACGGGCGCTGTCCATGGCGACATTGCCTCCGCCGAAGACGCACACGCGTTTGGCCGGATAGAGCGGAGTCGAAGCATGCGCGCGGTCGTTGGCCTTCATTAAATTGGTCCGTGCAAGGTATTCGTTTGCGGAAAACACACCGACGGCGTTCTCGCCGGGGATACCCATGAATTTTGGGAGACCGGCGCCGCTACCGATGAACACCGCATCGAACTTGTCCTCGTCGAAGAGTTGTTTCAGCGTCCTCGTCCTGCCGACCAAATAGTCCAAACGAATATCCACCCCCATCCGGGAAAGCTTGTCGATCTCGTGGGCGACGATCGTTTTGGGAAGCCTGAATTCGGGGATGCCGTAGACGAGTACGCCGCCGGCCTTATGGAGCGCCTCGAACATCACCACCGTGTGCCCTTCCCTTCTCAGGTCGGCCGCACATGCGATCGAGGCGGGTCCCGTACCGATGACGGCCACGTTCTTTCCCGTCTCAGGAGCCAGAACGGGAAGCGATTCCTTCCCGTGCTCGCGGCACCAGTCGGCGACGAACCGCTCGATCCTGCCGATGGCGACCGCCTGATCGACATCGCCGTGAAGTTTTCCCATCGTGCAGGTCTTCTGGCACTGGTTCTCCTGCGGGCAGACACGACCGCAGATGGCGGGCAACAGGGAACTTTTCGTGATGACGTCGTTCGCACCGACGTAATCACCTTCGGCGACCTTTTCGATGAACGCCGGAATGTCAATGCCCACGGGACATCCTTTGACGCAAGGTTTTCCCTTGCACTGCAGACAACGAAGCGCCTCGGCCCTCGCCTCATCCTCCGTGTAGCCCAAGGCGACTTCGTTCATGTTGCGAATGCGTTCCTCCGGCTTCTGACTTGGCATCTCCATAACGGGGATCACGCCTTTTTCCTTTGCCGTCGGCTCGCGAAGGGCATACTGCGTTACGATGCGCTTCGCCTTCTCTTCCAATTCTTCGGGATCCTTGTACATCTCACGCCTCCCCTTCGGGAATTCCGAGACCCAGATGGCATTTATGATGTTTCTCCGTCTCCTCGGGTTTGAACGTCCCGAGCCGGGCGAGCATGTTGTTCCAGTCCACCTTGTGGGCATCGAAATCAGGACCATCGACGCAGACGAACTTCGTCTGTCCGTCATAGGTGACGCGGCAACTACCGCACATACCCGTCCCGTCCACCATGATGGTGTTCAGGGACACATAAGTCTTCACGTTATACGGTTGTGTGGTCAGGGCGCAGAACTTCATCATCACCGGAGGTCCGACGACGAACGCCTCATCCGGCTTCCACGCCTCGCACAGTTCCTTCAGCGGTTCGGTGACCAAAGCCTTCCTCCCATAGGAACCATCATCGGTGACGATGATCAACTCGTCGGCGATGGAACGCATTTCATTCTCGTAGATCAGAAGAGACTTGGTCCTCGCCCCTATGATGACCTTCACTTCATTGCCGTTCTGCTTCATCTCTTGGACAACGGGATACAAGGCGGCGATGCCTACGCCTCCTCCGACGCAGACCACTTTCCCCACCTTCCGGGTATCGGACGGTCTGCCGAGAGGCCCAAGGACATTGGCGATGGAGTCACCGACGTTCAAATGGGCGAGTTTGTGGGTGCTTTCTCCGACGGTCTGGAAAATAATGGTCACCGTCCCTTCCTTTGCGGACGCATCGGCGATGGTCAGAGGAAACCGCTCGTTGTAGTCCCCTCCCAACTGAAGAATGACGAATTGGCCGGCCTTTCGCGCCCGAGCGATCTCCGGAGCGGAAAACACCATACGGAACACTTCAGGAGAAAGCTTCTCTTTCTCTACGATCTTATTCATGTTACACCTCACCACATACGTGGATATCATAGAAAATTTTTCCGCAGTTTACCATATCCCTGTACAAAAGAAAAAAGCGGTTCTTGCGAGAAAAAAGTCCCCGTTCATGCTATGCTGTTGCCGAAGAAGGTACACGGAAATGATCAAACGACATGAGGAAATGAAAACGGAAGTGAGGGAACACATGCGTGGCGGAGCCAAGCAGGTCACTCTCGAAAACATCATGGACAACGGAACCGTCGCACACTGCAGGATGTTCGGCAAACTCACCCTCGTACCCGGGGCGTCGATCGGGAAGCACCAGCATATCGGCGAAACAGAATACTACTGGATCCTTCAGGGAGAAGGCATCGTCACCGAAGCGGACGGCGAAAAACACGTAAAGGCAGGAGACCTCGTCATCACCGGAGGAGGCGCCACCCACGCCATACGCAACGAAGGCACCCAGGACCTGGTGTTCATGGCGTTGATCATTCTGGATACGTAACGCATTATTTTCTTGGCTGACGCAACACCGGCGATTCGACTTCGCCGGTGTTTTTCTTTTGCTTCACGGAATGCAAAACGCGGTTTTGTCTCCTATGCCGTTTTCTTTCGTTTTCATTACATTTTTCCATATTCTGGTAACATATTTCCATTGTGCCGTTATCAAACGGATATAAGATGATAGATAGGATATACGTGTATATACATCAATGATATATCGATATATGTGTATTATATATATTATTAAAATGTGATTTTATGGGTAAATTCTCTTGCAGTATGCATCGAATTGCCTAACGAAAAAAAGAGGAGGGTTCAATTATGAACAGGAAAAAGGTAATGTCTCTGTTGTGTGTATCACTGTTGGCTATGACTGTTGTGTTTGCCAATGGTACCGCAGAAAAGGGAACAACCGCAACGGAAAGCAAAGCTCCCGAAAAGCCGTTGTCCGTAATGATCTGGGATTCCAATCAGGAACCGGGAATCAGAAAATTGATCGACGATTTCACCGCAAAGACAGGCATCACAGCGGAAATTCAAGTGGTGAACTGGGACAACTACTGGACGTTATTGTCGGCCGGAGCAGAAGGCGGTGCATTGCCGGATGTTTTCTGGATGCATTCGAACGAGTCGCAGCGATACATGTCAAACAACTTGCTGCTTGACCTTACGCAACGGATCAAAACAAGCAAGGAAGTCAATCCCGACGACTATCCTGCGGATATTCTCGGACTGTACACGTACAACGGCAAGTATTACGCCGTTCCGAAGGATATCGACACCATAGCATTATGGTACAACAAAAAACTGTTTGACGAGGCGGGGGTCGCGTATCCGAACGCCGACTGGACATGGGACGATCTGTATAACGCGGCGAAAAAGCTCACAAAGGCAGATGGAAGCGTTTACGGTTTTGCAAAAAAGAATACGGGCAATCAAGATGGATGGTACAATCTGATCTACGATGGCAACGGATACGTCATTTCCCGTGATAAAAAGAAATCGGGCATGGACGATCCAAAAACAATCGAGGCAATGGGATTCATGGGAAAACTGATCAATGAAAACCTGATGCCATCCCCACAAGTGATGACCGAAACAGGAGAAGACGTTCTTCTGGGATCCGGGAAAATCGCAATGACAACCCAAGGTTCATGGATGCTCGCCGCGTTCCGCGACAACGAATATACGCTCGCCAATTGCGATGTCGCACCGCTCCCGAAGAACGCAAAGACCGGCCGCAGCGCTTCCATCTACAACGGACTCGGCTGGGCCGTTTCCGCGAAAACGTCCCGCCCTGATGACGCATGGAAACTCGTTGAGTATTTCGGTTCAAAGGAAGCGCAACTCAAACAGGCGCAATTGGGCATTACGATGTCCGCCTACACCGGAACTTCCGATGCATGGAAGAACAGCGTACCGCAGTTCAATCTTCAGGCGTACCTCGACATGCAGAAAGATATGGTGATCCGTCCGTATTCCAAGAACACAGTCAAATGGGAAAACGCGATCAACGATTGCATGCTTAAGGCGTGGACCAAAGAAATGACAATGGAGGAGGCTTGCAAGGAGGCTGCAAAACAGATGAATGCAATCCTTGCCGAGGAATAATCTGACTTCGCGCATGGGCGTCATTCGCCCATGCGTGGGTTTCACAAACAAAGGCGGTGAAGAATGAAACGACAGGATCTACGGCATACCACGGAAAGGAACGTGTTTTTCTGGGGCTGGGTTTTGATTCTTCCCACGATGGTGGGACTGATCATCCTGAATATCTACCCGATGATCAAAACGGTATATCAAAGTTTCTGTAAAACGGGAGATTTCGGGAGAGGAAACATTTTCATCGGTACCGCCAACTATGCGAAACTTTTTTCAGATCCTGAGGTTTGGCAAGCCACGTTGAATACGTTTAAATATATGGTCGTAGAAGTCCCATTTTCCGTCATCATCGCTCTTGTGCTTGCCGTTTTGCTTAATCGGAATATGGTGGGCAAATCGGTGTACCGCACGATCTTCTTCCTGCCCATGGTCGCGGCGCCCGCCGCCATCGCCATGGTCTGGAGATGGTTGTTCAACTCCCAGTTTGGACTTATCAACAACATGTTCCACATTTCCACCCATTGGATCTCAGATCCAGCAATTGCGGTCTATTCGATCGCCATCATCGGCATTTGGTCGGATATCGGATACAACATGATTCTTTTTCTTGCGGGGCTTCAGGAAGTTCCCAAGGAATACTATGAAGCGGCTTCGATCGATGGGACGAACGGTTTCCAAAAGTTTCACTATATCACCGTCCCGATGATCTCTCCCACGATCTTCTTCGTGCTGGTCACCCGCATCATCGCGGCAATGCAGGTATTCGATCTCATCTACATGATCATGGATCGTTCGAACCCTGCATTGAGCAAAACACAGTCCCTCGTCTATCTCTTCTACCAATATTCATTCGTACAGAAAGACTTCGGATATGGCTCGACCATTGTCGTGCTGTTGCTTCTGCTCATCATGGTGATTACCGTAATCCAAGTTTTCGCCCAAAAGAAATGGGTGCATTACAACTAAGGGGGAGATCATGACGAAACACAATAGAATAAATTCGGCCATCATCCATATCATCCTCATTGTTCTGTCCCTTACGATGCTTGTCCCCTTTCTGTGGATGTTCCTTACATCCTTTAAGACCATCGCGGAATCAACGCAGGTGGACCCATTCGTTGTCTTTCCCCAAAGATGGAATGCGGATGCGTACACCAACGTGCTGAACAACATGAATTTTCTTCTTCTCTACAAAAATACGATCCTGATGATCTTCTTTCGCATCGTATGCGCGGTGGTCACATCTTCCATGGCGGGATATGCGTTCGGAAGGTTGAAGTTCAGAGGCGCTGGTTTCGCTTTCTCCCTCGTCCTGTTCCAGATGATGATTCCTTCGCAGATCTTCATCATCCCACAATACCAGATGATCAGCAAACTGAGGTTACCGAACACCACCTTCGCATTGGTGTTCCCCGGTCTTGTATCGGCCTTCGGCACGTTTCTGATGCGACAGGCATACAAAGTATTGCCGAAGGATCTTGAGGAAGCGGCGAGATTGGACGGATTGAGCATCGGCAAGACGTTCGTATTGGTCATGGCGCCTTTGACGAAATCCTGCACCATAGCATTGAGTATTTTCACGGCGGTGTTCGCATACAAGGAATTGATGTGGCCGATGATCGTCAACACGGATAAGAATTCCTTGGTACTCGCCTCTGCGTTGGCGAAAATGCAGGGCCAGTACACATCCCATTATCCGGAACTGATGGCGGCGTCTTTGATCGCCTGCGTCCCGATGATCATCCTGTATCTTGTTTTCCAAAAACAGTTCGTCGAGGGAATAGCAACCTCCGGCGTCAAATTCTAGGGGACGGTCGAGTTCGGATGAAGTTTTTCGACAGTCCTACGACTGCCTTGAAAAAAACAGAAGGAGCATGATATGAAAATTGCATTCATGGGTGCGGGAAGTACGGTATTCGCAAGAAACGTGCTGGGTGACTGTATGTGTACCCCCGCTTTGCAGGAAGCTGAGATAGCGTTGTACGATATCGATGCGACCAGACTCAAGGAATCACAAATCATCCTTGAGGCGCTAAACAAGAACATCAACAAAGGAAAGGCAAAGATTTCCTCATATCTGGGAACAGAAAACAGAAAAGCCGCATTGAAAGGGGCTCGTTTCGTAGTGAACGCCATTCAGGTCGAAGGGTACGATCCCGGTACCATTCTGGATTTCGAGATTCCCAAGAAATACGGACTGCGCCAGACCATCGCCGACACTTTGGGCATCGGAGGGATCATGCGTGGACTCCGCACGATCCCCGTCATGGAGGAATTCGCAAAGGATATCGAGGAGGCCTGTCCCGACGCGCTTCTTCTCAACTATACCAACCCAATGGCAATCCTTTCCGGATACATGGAGCGA
>Ga0265294_10006336_pt1 | contig 14236 bp, 16 predicted proteins | sample MunlanPumphouse3_FD_192504 | JGI IMG/M metagenome (GOLD analysis project Ga0265294, IMG submission 192504) | Groundwater microbial communities from a municipal landfill in Southern Ontario, Canada - Pumphouse #3 | ecosystem: Environmental > Aquatic > Deep subsurface > Groundwater | place... | reverse complement strand
AACGGATTTTTAATAACAGTAGAAGGTTGTGAAGGATGTGGGAAATCTACGCAGTCTAAATTATTAGAACGATATTTGCAAAAAAAAGGATTAAAAGTTGTTCTAACAAGAGAACCTGGCGGTAGTGTTGTTGCAGAACAGGTAAGAAATATTTTGTTAAATCCCAAATCAAAACTTTCTCCTATTTGTGAACTTATGCTTTATGAATCAGCTCGTGCTCAGCATGTCGAAGAAATAATCAAACCTAATTTACAAAAAGGATATGTAGTTATTTGTGATAGATTTACAGATTCAACTATTGCATATCAAGGTTATGCAAGAAAAATAGATATTAAAATAATTGAAAAATTAAATGATATTGCAACATCTTTAATAAAACCGGATTTAACTATTTATCTTGATATTAAACCACATATTGGTATAAAAAAAGCAAAATCTATATCGACAAAAGATTCTTTTAAAGATGGTGATAGAATAGAAAGAGAAAATATGACTTTTCATAATGCTGTCAGAAAAGGTTTTATTGCTCTTGCAAAAAAATTTCCGGAAAGAATTAAAAAAGTTAAAACAAATTCGGTAATAGAAAAAACACAGTTTTTAGTTAATACTGAAATAGATAAATTTTTTACAAAAAAGAAAATATATGTTTAAAAGTATAATAGCTCAAAATAAAGCTAAAACAATTATTTCGGAACAAATAAAAAACAACAAAATACCACATGGTTATATATTTATGGGGGAAGATGGTATTGGTAAAAATACTACAGCTATTGAATTTGTTAAAATTTTAAATTGCACAATAAATGACTATACAAAAACAGATGTTGGTGCTTGTAACCATTGCATTGCTTGTGAACAGATTAATAAAGGCTCATATACTGATTTGCATATTATAAATTTTGCAAAACAAGCAGAAATCCTAGAAGAGGATGTTGACAAACAGAAGACATTGAAAATTGACACAATACGATATATGCAAAAAAATGTTTACATGAAAGCAACTGAAGGAAAATGGAAAGTTTTTATTTTAGAACCGGCTGAAAAAATGACAACAGCCGCAGCAAATTGTTTATTAAAAACATTGGAAGAGCCACCGGAAAATACAATTATTATATTAATTGCAAAACATAAAGAAACAATTCCAATAACTATAGTTTCCAGAGCACAGACAGTTTTTTTTCAGCCTTTGCCAACAAATGAAATTGCAAATTATTTACAACAGCAACATTCTTTAAGTATTGAAAATTCTGTAAAAATTGCGAATTTATCAGATGGTTCAATAGAAAAAGCAGAAATGTTAATGTTGAATACACAAAATGAATATTCATCATTATGGTCTGAATTAACTAGTAAAAAATTAGCGGCAGTTGATATATTAAATAAAAGTAAATCAGTTTCAAAAGATAGAAAATCAGTAGTAGAGGCAGTTAATATAATTACAGAAAGTGCTATAAAAAATTTCAGAAGAGAACCATATAAATACACTGATATAATAGAAAAATTAACAGAAAGTAAAAAATATTTGAATCAAAATGTAAATCCAAATACAGTATTAGATGATTTGTTTATATATATAAATTCAAAAATAAAATAATGGAGATATAAATGACTATAGCGGTTGGAGTGATAGTTAGAAGGATCAAAGAAAAAATTTATGCACAGACTGGACAATATACAATAGAATTAAATGACAAAGTAATTATTGAAACAGAGCATGGAGTTGAGTTTGGCGTTGTTTGTGAAAAAGAAAAAAATATAGAACAAACAAAAGATTTATATGTTGGTAAAGTTGTCAGAAAAGCAAATGAATATGATTTCAAAAGATTACTTAACAATGAAAGTAAAAATCATCAAGCTCATGCTGTTGTATCAAAAGAAATCAAAGATCATAAATTAGATATGAAACTGACCTATGTGCAATATACATTTGATAGAACAAAATTATTTATTTATTATACTTCTGAAACAAGAGTTGATTTTAGAGAGCTCATTAAAGATTTAGGTCATGTTTTAAAAACAAGAATACAAATGGTACAGATAGGTGTTAGAGATGAATCAAAAATTGTTGGTGGAATAGGGACTTGTGGTCAACAATTGTGTTGCCAAATATTTTTAAAAGATTTTAGTTCTGTTACAATAGATATGGCAAAAGATCAAGATTTATCATTAAATACAGCTAAGTTATCCGGTTTATGCGGAAGGTTAATGTGTTGTCTTTCTTATGAACATGAACAGTATCTTAATATAAAGAAAAATAGTCCTTCCATTGGTTCAAGAGTAAGTACACCTAATGGTAAAGGCAAAGTTATTTCATTGGATTGTGTAAAAGAATCTGTGAATGTTGAACTTGGCGAAAACAATGTAAAACCTTATAAAATTTCGCAAATTAAACAAATTGAAGAAAAAGACAAAGATAAAGAAAAGGAAACAAAAGAAAAGAAATAAAGTTTATAAAATATATCTTGTATATTTTACTTTTTGAAATAGATTTTGTATTTTATTCAAATAATATTTAAGTGGAGACAAAAGAAATGAATGTACCAAACGAATTATTTTATGCAAAAACTCATGAATGGGCAAGAAAAGAAGGTAATAAAATTTATGTTGGTATTACAGATCATGCACAACATGAAATTACAGATATTGTTCATGTAGAATTACCTGAAATTGGCAAAAAATTTGCTAAAGCACAACCATGTGCCGTTGTAGAATCAGTTAAATCTGCATTTGATATATATAGTCCTGTATCAGGAACAGTAATAGAAGTTAATGAAGAACTTTTATCAAGTCCGGAAATTATAAATCAGTCACCTTATGAAAAAGGTTTCTTTTTTGTTTTAGAACTACAAAATGAAAATGATCTTAAAGAATTGATGACTGCTGAAACTTACAAAAATTCTCTTTAAGGTCAAAACAATGAATTATATTCCAATAAATGAACAAGATAAAAAAGAGATGTTAGCCCGTATTGGTGTCAAAAATACAGAAGACTTATTATCTCTTCAAATTCCTGAAGTATTAAGAGCAAAAAAATTAAATATTACTGAAGGGATATCAGAGCAGGAATTATTATTATTATTTAAGAATTATGCTAAGAAAAATAAATCGAACCTCGTTTGTTTTAGAGGTGCAGGAATTTATGACCATTTTATTCCATCATTAGTTGATGAAATTATTGGCAGATCTGAATTTTCTACTGCGTATACTCCTTACCAAGCGGAGGCCAGTCAGGGAACTTTACAGGCAATTTTTGAATATCAAAGTATGATATGCCAACTTACAGGTCTTGATTGTGCAAATGCTTCTATGTATGACGGAGCAACAGCTGTAGCAGAGGCAGTACTGCTTGCAGTAAGAACTTCAAAAAAAAATAAAGTTATTATTTCTTCTGCAGTAAATCCTGAATATATTTCTGTTGTAGAAACTTATACTAAAAATTTGAATATAGAAATTATTAAAATTGAAATTGATGAAAAGACAGGTTCTGTCAATCAAAATCTTTTGCAAAGCAAGATGGCAGATGATATTGGGGCTGTTGTTGTTCAATCTCCAAATTTTTTTGGAATAGTCGAAGATATGCAAGTTTTATCAGAAATATCAAAAACAAAGAATGCTCTTTTTGTTGCAATTGTTAATCCTGTATCGTTGGGACTTTTAAAAACACCTTGTGAATATGGTGCAGATATAGCAGTTGGAGAAGGACAGGTTTTTGGTAATCAAATGTATTTAGGTGGTTCAACATTTGGATTTTTGGCAGTTAAGAAAGCTCTTGAATGGAAAATTCCTGGAAGAGTTGTCGGACAGACTATAGATAAAAATGGCAAAAGAGGGTTTGTACTTACTCTTCAATCAAGAGAGCAACATATCCGCAGAGAGAAAGCGACATCAAATATTTGTACAAATGCAGCCTTGAATGCTTTTGCAGGTTGCGTTTATATGGCATGTTTAGGAAGTAATGGAATAAAAGAGATTGCAGAAACAAATATTTCAAAAGCTAGGTATGCTTTTAATGCAATAAAAAAAATAGATGGGTTTGAACCATTATTTTCAAATTCTTTATTCTTTAACGAGTTTGTTTTTAAAACTACAAAAAATGTCAAAAAAATAGAAAAACAGTTATTAAAAGAAAACATTTTAGGTCCTTTAAATCTTGTAAAAATCAATAAAAAATATAAGGATTGCATAATGTTTGCAGTTACCGAAAAAAGAACAAAACAAGAAATAGATAAATTAACTGATATTTTAAACAGAGTATAAAAATGAATAAACTTTTAAATGAAATTAAATCAAACAGACAAGAATGCAGAGTAGTTGAATGTGATGTTCCAATAGATGTTTCAATAGATATGAAATATAAAGGACAAACAGTTCCAAATATTCCAAATCTTTCGGAAATTAGCTTATTGAGACATTTTACTAATTTATCAAGAAGAAATTATGCATTAAGTACAACTTTTTATCCATTGGGTTCATGTACAATGAAATATAATCCGATAGTTAATGAGAAAATTGCAAAATTTGAAGAATTTGCCTCATTACACCCATACCAATCTGAAGAAACAATTCAGGGAAGTTTGGAAGTTATGTATGAACTTGAAAGAGCATTATGTGAGATTTCGGGTATGGATTATTTTACATTGCAGCCTGCAGCAGGTGCTCATGGTGAATATGCAGGACTTTTAATAATAGCACAATATTTTAAAAGTAAAAAAGAAAAGAGGACAAAAATAATAGTTCCTGATTCTGCACACGGGACAAATCCTGCTTCAGCAGCACTTGCGGGCTTTGAAATTGTTTCATTAAAATCTGATGAGAATGGAATAATATCACCGGCAAACCTCAAAGAAGTTTTAACACAAGATGTTGCTTGTATGATGATGACTGTTCCGAATACACTTGGTGTTTTTGAAAAGAATATTGCAGAAATTTCTAAGATGATTCATGAAAACGGATCTTTATTATATTATGATGGTGCAAATTTGAATGCTGTTATGGGAATAGCAAGACCAGCCGATATAGGTTTTGATGTAATGCATATAAATTTACATAAAACTTTTTCAACACCTCATGGCGGCGGCGGACCGGGATCCGGACCGGTAGGTGTAAAATCATTTTTAAAAGATTTTTTACCTATGCCTCTAATTATAAAAGAGAATGATGAATTTAAAGTTTCTTTTAATAATAAAAAACAATCAATTGGTAAAATGAAAGCATTTTTCGGTAATTTCCCTGTTTTACTTAAAGCATGCGCTTATGTTAAAGCTTTAGGAGGAGTAGGATTAAAAGAAGCTTCAACACAAGCAGTTTTAAATGCGAATTATGTATTATCATGTTTAAAGAATAAAGTTTCTATACCTGCAGGTAATGTCTGTATGCATGAATTTGTTCTTTCTTCAAAGGGGCATTTAGGAGAAGGTATAAAAACTTTGGATGTTGCAAAAAGACTTCTAGATTATGGATATTATGCACCAACAATTTATTTTCCTTTAATTGTTGAAGAAGCAATGATGATAGAGCCTACAGAAACAGAATCAAAACAAGTATTAGATGAATTTATAGATGTGTTATCAAAAATTATTGATGAATCAAAGACTAATCCGGAAATAGTTCATAATGCACCTGTAAATACATTCGTTAGTCGTCTTAATGAAGTTGAAGCAGCAAGGAAACCAAAATTACATTGGTAAATTGATTTATATATTTTATAGACAAACAAAAGTCAGGTAGATGAAAATCAACCTGACTTTTGTTTAATAAATTTGTTGTAGAATAGATTATATTTTTTGTAGAATATACAAATAATTAGATAAAAGAGGTTTTTATATGATAATACTTACAGGCGGAGCAGGTTTTATTGGCAGTTGTTTTCTATGGAAGTTGAATCAAGAAGGAATAGATGATATTTTAGTAGTTGATCATCTTGATGATAGCGAAAAATGGAAAAACCTTATTGGTAAAAAATATAAAGATTATATGCAGAAAGAAGATTTTTTAGAAGCAGTCAAATTAGGCAAAATAGCAAAACCTGAAGCAATAGTTCATTTAGGAGCTTGTAGTTCCACAACTTTAACAGATGCAAATTATTATATTCATAATAATTTTGAATATTCAAAAACTCTTTCATTATGGGCAATGGAATTAAACATTCCTTTTGTTTATGCATCTTCAGCAGCGACTTATGGCAATGGCGAAAATGGATATGATGATACAATTGATATAGATAAACTTGCTCCTTTAAATATGTACGGTTATTCAAAACAAATGTTTGATTTATGGCTGTTGAGAAATAATTATTCAGATAAAGTAACAGGAATAAAATTTTTTAATGTTTTTGGACCAAATGAGTACCATAAAGGTTCAATGAAAAGTGTTATATGCAAAAGTTATGATGATGTTGAACAAAAAGGTGTAATGAAATTATTTAAGTCATATAAAAAAGAATATCAGCATGGAGAACAAAAAAGAGATTTTATATATATTAAAGATGCAGTTGAAGTTATGTGGTTATTGCTAAAAAATCCTAAACAAACAGGTATTTATAATTTAGGTACAGCAAAAGCAAGAAGCTGGAATGATATTGCCAATTCTATGTTTGCAGCAGTAGGTAAAAAATCAAATATTGAGTATATTGAAATGCCTGATATTTTACAAGAAAAATATCAATACTTTACAGAAGCTACAATGAAAAAAATAGAAAAAGCAGGTTGTAAACATCAGTTTATGTCATTAGAAGATTCAGTAAAAGATTATTGTCAGTATTTAAAAAATAAAACTTATTTATAATTAATGAGGAAAAACATGAAATTAGTAGACATAATTCCAAAATTAGCAAAGCAATCTGTTTTGGTTGTTGGTGATACAATGGTTGATAAATTTATATGGGGAAAAGTTTCTAGAATTTCTCCGGAAGCCCCGGTTCCGGTTGTAGAAGTTTCAAATGAAACAGAAACATTAGGCGGAGCAGGTAATGTTGCAAGTAATATAACTTCTTTAGGTGCAACATCATATTTGGTTACAGTTATTGGTGATGATAATGACGGTAAGAATATGAAAGATATGTTAAATAAAAAGAATATTAATACAGATTTTGTCATTGTTGATAAAAATCGTCCAACTACAATAAAAACAAGAATTATTGCATCACATCAACAGGTTGTCAGAGTAGATAAAGAAATAAAAGGTTCATTCTCTGGTGGGACTGAAACTAATATTTTAAAAAATATTGAAAAAGTTATTGAAAAAGTTGATGGTGTAATAATTTCAGATTATGCAAAAGGTGTCTTAAGTTCAAAAATTTTAAAGAAAATAATTACATTAGCAAAGAAAAAAAATATACCGGTCACAGTTGATCCAAAAATTGAAAATTTTAAAAAATATAAATATATTACTTGTATTACTCCAAATACAAAAGAAGCAATAGAAGGTATGAATGCAAAAAATATTTCTACAGATAATGATATTGCTGCCCTTGGTAATAAAATTTTGAAAATATTAAAATCCGAATCTGTCCTTATAACTAGGGGAGAAAAAGGAATGACTATAATTGAAAAAAATAATAAAATAACTCATATACCAACTAGGGCAAAAGAAGTTTATGATGTTACCGGTGCAGGAGATACAGTTATTGCAACAATGACTTTGGCATTATCTGCAAAAATTGATTTGGTTACTTCTGCTGAAATCGCAAATTTTGCAGCAGGTATTGTGGTTGGTAAAGTTGGTACGGCAACAGTTTCTCCTAGTGAACTTATTCAAACGATAGAGGATTTTAATAGAAAATGAAAACAGCAGTAGTTATTCCGGCAAGATATGCTTCTTCCAGGTTTCCCGGTAAACCTTTATTTTTAGTTAAAAATAAACCTTTGATATTACATGTTGTAAGTAAAGTTATAACCTGTAAAACTGTTGATTGTGTTGTTGTTGCAACAGATGACAAAAGAATTTTTGATGTAGTTAAAAATGCAGGATATAATGTTTATATGACACCAAAAAATCTTAAAAGCGGAACAGACAGAGTTGCCTATGTAGCAGAAAAATATTTGAAAAATTTTGATGTGTTTATTAATGTCCAAGGTGATGAACCATTAATAGATAAAAAACTTGTTGAAAAAATGGTAAATGAATTTAAACAAGATAAAAAAATAGAATATTTGACTATCGCATATAAAATGAAATCTGGTGATGATATAAATAATCCAAATACAGTTAAAGTAATTTTCGATAAAAATATGAATGCGATTTATTTTTCAAGATTCCCAATACCTTATTTAAGAGATAAGACAAAAATAAAATCAGAGTATTATAAACACATTGGTGTATATGGTTACAGAAGAAATTTTGTAATAAATTTTGCAAAAACAAAACAAACAGATTTGGAAAGAAAAGAATCTTTAGAGCAGTTAAGAGCTATAGAAAACGGTAAAAAAATAAAAATTATTATATCCGGTAAAGATTTACAGGATGTTAATGTTTTTGAGGATATTGCCAAAGTTGAAGATAAATTATAATAAAAAGTAGTATAATATAAAAATGAATAAAATTAAGATCACAGAAAAAATCATTGTATCAAATGACTTACCATTATCAGTTATAGCAGGTCCATGTATTATCGAAAGTAAAAAACAGGCATTTGAGATAGCAAAAAAGTTAAAAGATATTTGTGCTAAGTTAAAAGTAAATTTTATTTTTAAGGCTTCTTATGACAAAGCTAACAGGTCTTCGATAGATTCATTTAGAGGCCCGGGTCTTGAAAAAGGATTAGCTATTTTATCAGAGATAAAAAATATTTTAAAAATTCCGGTTCTTACAGATGTTCATTGTTCTTATGATGTTAAGAAAGTTGCAGAGGTTGTAGATATTATCCAAATACCTGCTTTTTTGTGCAGACAAACAGATTTAATTGTTGCTTGTGCAAATACGAACTTACCAATAAATATAAAAAAAGGACAGTTTCTTGCACCTGAAGATACATTACAAATAATCAAAAAAGTTAATGCATGTAAAAATAATAAACTTTCCTTAACAGAAAGAGGATCAAGTTTCGGTTATAGAAATTTAGTTGTTGATTTTAGATCAATTGAAATAATGAAACAATTTGGATGTCCTGTAATTTTTGATGCTACACACAGTGTTCAAAAGCCGGGAGGTCTTGGTACTTCAAGTGGTGGTGATAGACAATTTGTATTACCGCTTGCAAAAGCAGCAGTTGCTGTTGGAGTAGCAGCATTATTTGTAGAAGTTCATCCTAATCCTGATAAAGCTCTTTCTGATGGAGCAAATAGTATAGATTTTAAAATGTTTAAAGATATGATGCAGGAAGTTGTTAAAATAGATAAAATTATTAAGAGAAAGTAATATGTCTAAAAATCAAAAAGAATATACTTGGATGCCATCTTTAAAGTGGATGTTAAAAACATTAATTATAATATATATAGTAATTATAGTTGCTTATTTTTCTTTAAATATTTTACTTAAGCCATATATGAGAGATATTCCAAAAGAATTAACACCCTGGTTAGATAAAACATCTTCTGTGGAGAATAAATGAAGAAATATTCAAAACAACTTCTTTCTGATGCAAAAAAAATAAAATTAGTAGCTACAGATATAGATGGTGTTTTAACAGCAGGTGAAGTTATACTTTTAGAAAATAATGAAGAAATAAAAATATGGAATGTAAAAGATAGATTAGGTGCGCATTTATTAAAGCAGTATTTACCGGATGTTAAAGTTGCTTGGATAACAGGAAGACAGTCTAAACAAGTAGCTTTAAGAGCTAAAGAATTATCAGTTGATTATCTTGTCCAATCATGTAAAGATAAAAATAAAACCCTTCTACAAATTGCAAATGAATTAAGTATAGATTTTTCGCAAATTTTATATATTGGTGATGATATTATTGATATATGTGTTTTAAAGTATGTGGGGTTGTCTGTATGTCCGAAAGATGCTGTCGACGAAGCAAAAAAATATTCAAAATATATTTCACAATATAATGGTGGCAAAGGTGTTTTCAGAGAAGCTTGTGAACTTTTGCTCAAAGCTCATAATTTGTGGAAGGAAATAGTAGGTTAAAATTAATGAAAAAATATATTAGAAAATGTTATTTTTACGGGGCATATATTTTTTCAAAGTTAGTTTTGGTGTTACCATATAAATTTTCAGTTGGAAAACTCGCTGATGCTTTAGGCGCTGTTGCTTACTATATTGTCAAGGATGCAAGAGAAAAAGCAAGAAAACATCTGACTTTGTGTTTCCCTGATAAAACATCAAAAGAAATTGAGCAAATAATAAAAACAATTTTTAAATATCAAGCAAAAAATTTTTTTGAATTACTTAATTTTCCAAGGATTAATAAAGATTTTTTTGATTCAATAGCTTCTATGTCTCAAAGAGATATAGAAATATATAAAAAAGCTCTTTCAAAAAATAAAGGTCTTTTAATTGCGAGTGCACATTGTGGTAATTGGGAGATTTTAGCTTCCGGAGTTGCAGCAAAAAATTTCTCTGTAAATGTTATTGCAAAAAGAATTTATATTGAAGAATTAAATCAAATGTTGGTTTCATATAGAGAGTCTAAAAATGTTAATGTAATTTTAAGATCAGAAAGAGATACTGCCAGGAAAATGTTAAAAGCACTAAAAAATAATGAAATTATTGCAATGTTGATAGATCAAGATACATCCGTTCAAAGTGTTTTTGTTGATTTTTTTGGTATGCCGGCATCTACACCGTCAGGGCTTGCAACAATAGCATTGAAAATGGGAACACCTGTTATTATGACAGTAAGTAAAAGGTTACCTAATGGTACCCATACTTTTGTTGTAAGTGATGAAATAGAGCCGGATAAAACAACTGGTGTTTTTGAACAGGATGTCATTAATTTTACAGGGAAAGTAACAAAATATATAGAAAATTATATAAAAGAAAATCCGGAACAATGGGTGTGGTTTCATGAAAGATGGAAAACTAAAAAAATATAAATATATTTTAATTGTTTTATCTTTAAATTTAATGTTATCTTTTTCAGGTTGTCTGGAAGAAGAAACAATAATTGAAGAAACTCCGCCAACAACAGAACAAACAATAGAAAATTTTGTTGTTACAGAAACACAAGATGGCAAAATAAAAACAATTCTTGAATCTGAATCTGCAATAATTGATGATAATCAAAAAAAAGCCTATTTAACTTTGCCTAAAGTTAAATTTTATGAAGATGGGAAATATACATCAATTTTGATTTCAGAATCCGGTGAGATTGATTTAGCCACAAATGATATAAAAGCTTTAGGAAAATGTACTGTAGATACCGTTCGAAATGAATATTTACAAACAAGAGATGTATCATATAATGCTAAAAATAAGCTCATATCATCAGATAGTGATATTAAAATTACTAGAGGAAAGGATGTTATTTACGGTAAAGGGTTTCAGTCTGATACAGATTTAGATAATGTTGTTATAAAAAATGAAAGAGCTATAATTGATTAAAAAAATTAGTTGCTTATTTATATTTTGTTTATTTGTTTCTTTTTCTTTTGCAAAAGAAAAAGAGAAGACAGTAGTCACTGGTGACAGAATGGAAATTAAAAAATCTGGAGAAAAAACAATAGTTAAAGGCAATGCAAAAATTGTAAGGAGTTCTAATACAGTAACATCAGATAAAATGACTTATTATAAAAACAATTCGAATGTTGATGCCAGTGGTAATGTTGTTTTTTTTGTTAATAATGAAGATGGCAGTATTATTAAAGCGACATCGGAAGAAGCTGTTTATAATACAAATGATTCAAGTGGACAGTTATGGGGAGGAAGACCTACTATTGAATATAATCTTAAAAATTCTACTGACACGATGTATCTTTATGCAGATAAGCTTTATGTAGATAATGATTTTGAATATGCTGATGCTGAAGGTAATGTCGAAATTGTTTCTTCTTCCGGTACAATAATATCTGAAAATGCTTTATTAGATAAAAAAGCAAATACATTGTTTATGCATAAGAATAAAAAGAAACCACAAATAAATGCTTACCAAAATGATAAAAAAGCAGAATTCAAAGCAGATGAGATATCATTGTTTTATAATGAAAAAACTGTAAAAATGAATAAAAATGTTGAAGGCAAAATTACTATGGATACATTAGAGGGGAAAGAATGATATTATCTGCTCAATCATTGTATAAAAAATATAAACATAGAATGGTTGTAAATTCAATCAGCATAAAAGTTGAACAGGGTGAAATAGTTGGTTTGCTTGGACCTAATGGGGCAGGAAAAACAACGACTTTTTATATGACAGTTGGACTAGTTGAACCTTATGAAGGTAATATTTATCTTGACCAGAAAGATATAACTTATGCCCCAATGTATGAAAGAGCAAGGGCAGGTATTGGATATTTGCCACAAGAATCATCTATTTTCAGGGGTCTTTCTGTTGAAGATAATTTGATGGCAATAGCTCAGACATTGCCTATATCAACAAAACAGCAAAAAGAAAAAGTTGATTCTTTGCTTGAAGATTTTGGACTTACAAAATTAAGAAAACAAATTAGTGTAACATTGTCTGGCGGTGAAAAAAGAAGATGTGAGATAGCAAGAGCTTTAGTTAATAATCCAAAATTTTTATTATTAGATGAACCTTTTGTTGGAATAGACCCAATAACTGTTTCAGATATTCAGGGTATAATTTCAAGATTGAGAGATAAAGGATTAGGAATACTTATTACTGATCATAATGTCAGGGAAACTCTTGAAATTATAGATAGAGCATATATAATTTATGAAGGTAAAATTTTACTTGAAGGCAGTGCTGATGAACTTTTAAATAGTCCTGAGGCTAGAAAAGTTTATTTAGGTGAAAATTTCAAGATGTAAAGTATTAAATTGGCTATATGTAAATCTTCTGTTTATAAGTAATAAAGATTAAGTATTTTGTTTAAAACTATCTTAATAATAATCTCTAAATAAAATCGGTATATGAACAATCAAAAAATTATCATTTCAGGTCCCACAGCCGTTGGTAAAACATATATTGCTGTTGAACTTTGTAAACAAATAAATGGTTCTATCATTTCTGCCGATTCCAGACAAGTATATAAATATCTTGATATTGGTACAAATAAAGACGGCAAGTTGGGAAAGGACAATGTTAGAAAAATAGATAACATTTCTCAATATTTGACAGATATTATTGAACCAAATCAAAAATATAGTGCTAAAAATTTTGAACAAGATGCAGAAAAATATGAAAAAATTATTTTGCAAGAAAATAAAATTCCTGTTATTGTTGGCGGTACAGGATTATATATAAAGTCTTTTTTATATGGTCTTGATGATTTACCTGATGCAGATGAGACAATTAGATTTTCCATTCAAAAAGATATAGATAATAATGGTTTAGATTATGTATATGATGAGCTCTCTAGAGTTGATATTTGTTCTGCCCAAAAGAATAAAGGGAATACTCAAAGAATTATAAGAGCTTTAGAAGTATATAAGCTTACAGGAAAAACAATGACAGAATTATTAAATAAAAAAATAGTTAAAAATAAAAATTTTAAACATTTTGTTATTTTAAAAGACAGGGAACAATTATATAGTGATATAAATACCAGATGTGCAAAAATGATAACTTCCGGTATGATAGAAGAAGTAGAAAAAGTCTTAAATATGGGGTATGACAAAAATTGTTATGCTTTAACAGGAGTTGGCTATAAACATATAGTAAAATATTTAGATAACAAAATTACAAAACAAGAACTTATAGAACAATTTTCAAAAGACACAAGACAATATGCAAAAAGACAAATTACATGGTTTAAAAATCAGATGGATATTGAATTAATTGATATTATTGGCGGGAATTACAAGTCTGCAGTTGAAATGATTTTGAGATATTGACAAATATAAAAAAAAATGTTAGTATGACCAAACAAAATATGGCAAGGCTAAATTTATGATTGAAAAATTAAGTGAATCATTGGAAAATTATTTAGAGACTATAGCATTTTTAAAAAGAGAAAATAAAGTAGCTAGAGTCAAAGATATAAGTAAAATGCTGAATGTGAAAAATTCAAGCGTTAACATTGCTTTGAATGTTCTTATGGATAAAGGGTTTGTGTTACATGAGAAATACGGATATGTAGATCTTACTCCGAAAGGTCAGACAATAGCTGACGATATTCAAAAAAAAGAAGATTTGTTATTTTTGTTTTTACATGACATACTTGGAGTT
>Ga0265294_10006335_pt1 | contig 14236 bp, 14 predicted proteins | sample MunlanPumphouse3_FD_192504 | JGI IMG/M metagenome (GOLD analysis project Ga0265294, IMG submission 192504) | Groundwater microbial communities from a municipal landfill in Southern Ontario, Canada - Pumphouse #3 | ecosystem: Environmental > Aquatic > Deep subsurface > Groundwater | place... | reverse complement strand
CCGTGCATGCCCGGAACGGGAGAATACTCTCAGGGAGGTTTGCATGACTGATTTTCATTTTCAGCTTACGGATGAAGAAAAAACATATCTCAAAACCCTGGTGACAAAGAGTATCGGGCACCGTCTTGGATTGACCCCTGCTCCGGATATGCATCCGGTGAGTGATAAACTCAAAGAACAGTACGGGGCCTTTGTGACTCTGAACGAGGATGGACAGCTCCGTGGATGTATCGGCTATATCGTGGGCCAGGGACCTCTGTTTGAGACCATTGCCAAAATGGCCCTTGCAGCTGCCTTTGAAGACCCTCGGTTTGTTCCGGTTGGTCCTGAAGAATATGACCGTCTTAAAGTGGAAATTTCTATCTTGAGCCCCCTGGAGAAGGTCCCGGATGTATCGTCCATCGTTGTGGGCACGCATGGTCTGTACATGAAAAAAGGAAATCGTTCCGGGCTGTTGCTTCCCCAGGTGGCTACGCAGTGGGGTTGGGACAGAAAAATATTGCTGACCCAGACGTGCGTCAAGGCAGGATTACCCACGGATGCCTGGAAAGATCCGAAAACCGAAATATACTGGTTCCAGGCCGAGGTTTTTTGAACATGATACAGAAGGCCGGATACGGAATATAACGTATGCCATGTCCTGATGATATACTACCAATAACACATAAGGAGATACCTCAGTGATCAAACTTGAAACCAGCAAGGGTGTTATAACCTTGGAACTTTTTGAAGACAAAGCCCCCAAGACAGCGAAAAATTTTTTGCGTTACGTGAAAAGTGGGTTTTATGACGGGACCATTTTTCACCGGGTTATCCAGAATTTTATGATCCAGGGCGGGGGGATGGACGCAAAGATGCAGGAAAAAAAGACCTTTGGTCCCATCAAAAACGAAGCTGATAATGGGCTGAGCAACGATGCGTATACCGTGGCCATGGCCCGGACTGCCGATCCTGATTCTGCCACGGCCCAGTTTTTCATCAATACCGTGAACAACACCTTTTTGAACCATACATCCAAGGATGCTCAGGGGTGGGGGTATGCAGTTTTCGGAAAAGTTGTTGATGGCAAAGACGTGGTGGATGCCATACGCACTGTGAAAACGGGAGCATGGGGATTCCATGAGGATGTGCCCAAGGAACCCGTTACGATTATCAAGGCTGAGATCATCGAAGGATAACCCGACCTATCCCTGGCATATGCCGGTGCTGATACCGGAAAACCGGTTTGTCTGCGTATGCTGTGGCAAGAAGGATCGCTAACCTACTTGCCACAGCATTTTTTGTATTTTTTTCCGCTTCCGCACGGGCAGGGAGCATTGCGCTTCGGTTTAGGGCCCTGCTGGCGCGTGGCGCCGGGATCCGTCAACTGGGTTCCGCCGGTATATTTCCATTCCCCATGGTGTTTGGCAAACACGCTCCGTTCTCTGATTACCCCGGTTTTTCCCCCGCGCATGAAGGTTGCTGTATAGGTGACTTCACCGGCTGTGTCGGTGCATATTCCTTCCCGGACTTTTTGGATGTCCAGGTTGGTCCATGTTGTTTTTTGAGTTTCGTGATCCAGCATCTCTGGATCGAATTGTTCCCGAAGGTTTAACGAAACCGTCTGCTGCAGGTAGCTAAAACGTCGGGTGGCAAAAGCTGTATAGCGTGAGCGCATCAGGGCTTCGGCTGTGGCTGCCGTTGCTAGGCCCTCAATGTAGGGGCCGCAACAGATTGCCAGGGGTAACCCAGATCCGCAGGGACAGGGTGATTGGTCTGATTGTTGGGGAGTGACGGGCGGTTGGGTTTGCATTGTCGGAGGAGTCCTGTAATAAATTTGTACAAATTAAAATATAGATTTTACCCGTCTGCTTCGGCAACGCACCGATGATGTCAGGGAACTGGAAGCTGAAACGATCAGAATTGCAGAGAGTGAAGGCAGTGTTGAAAATCTGATTGATGATGTCAAGATTGCCTTTGGTGGCCTGGATAGTTTGACTCTGGGCTGAAATGACGGGTGCACGTAGTATTTTTGACAAGCGTACCGGAGGGATATACATGCCGGACAGGTGGTAATAGACATGGACGGTAAGGCTTTCGACGGGGAGAAAAGATGGAAATACTGATTAGCAATGTGCTGCATGAGGGACGGATGGTTGATGTATTGATCCGGGGGAATCGATTTGCAGCCATCGGTTCGTTATCAGATGCGCAGGCCAGTATACATATTGATGGTTCAGGTAAGGCCATATTGCCTTCTTTGATGAACGGACATGGTCATGCGGCTATGACCCTTTTGCGTGGCTATGCCGACGACATGCCTCTTGAGACCTGGCTCCAGAAGCATATCTGGCCCATCGAAGCCAAATTGAGTGAAGACGATGTGTATTGGGGGGCCAAATTTGCCTGCCTGGAGATGATCAAGACCGGAACGACGTTTTTTGCGGATATGTATTGGCATTTTCCAGGGACTGCTCGGGCCGTTGAAGAGATGGGCATGCGGGCCACTTTGTCAGCCGCTTTTTTCGATTTTGGCGATCGGATCAAGGCGAGAGAAGCCAGGGCCCAGGTGAAAAAACTTCATGCCGCAAGCAGTAGCTATTCGGATCGCATCCGGTTTATGCTCGGGCCACATTCTATCTATACTGTTTCCAGAGATTCTCTTTGCTGGGCGGCGGGGTATGCCCGGGACCATGATCTCCTGATCCATATGCACCTTTCGGAAACCCAAACCGAAGTCGAAAATTGTATCAAGGAACATGGCAAGCCTCCTGTAGAGTATCTGGATGAAATTGGGTTGCTCTCACCTCGGTTTATAGGCTGTCATTGCGTCTGGCTAACCGACAAAGAGGCCGATCTGTTGGCTGCTCGCGGCGTGCATGTGGTGCATAATCCTGTCTCCAATATGAAACTTTCTTCCGGAGCTTTTCGCTATGATGTCCTGGCGCGTAAGGGAGTGAATATCGGTTTGGGGACGGATGGATGTGCTTCCAATAATAATCTGGACATGTTTGAGGAAATGAAGATGGCCGCTTTGCTGGCTAAATTGCAGTCAAACGATCCAACGATTCTGCGAGCTCCAGAAGCCTTTTCCATGGCCACTGTTAATGCTGCCGCCATGTATAGGCTTGAGTGCGGGGAGATCCGGGAAGGTATGCTGGCCGATTGTATGTTGGTGGATCTGGATCATCCTCAACTTGTGCCAAATCACAATCTTATGTCTAATCTTGTCTACAGCGCCGGTGGGGATTGTGTGGATACTGTCATCTGTGACGGCCGTATTCTGATGCAGCATCGGTTGGTTCCCGGGGAACAGGAAATTCGTGACGGTTTTCGGGACTGTGTTGCGCGTCTGGTTCGGAATTGATGCTCCGGGGCTGATGCAGCCGGACGCAACGGGGGGATGTTGTCTTTTTTGTGGCCAAATGATTTCAGGCGTGATACACAGCTTTTCATGCGCTGTACGTGATTGTTCCTTTTTGTTTCCGGGACCTGCGGACATAATCTGGTCGCCCGTTGTCGGTCCTGACCACTAAAAATATTATCTGCCGTGGGAAGCTGCTCCGTGTCTGGTGGCCTTGAGAGCCCATCCCGGACTAAGCAGGTCCAAAAAGCAACCCAGGGTAAAATGTATTGTTTTCATGATGTCTCCTGATCTCGCAGGGGAGAAGATGCGGTTCCTCGCACATAAGTATGGCGATTATTCCAGGCACAGTATGCCTTTTTCATCTTGCGCTTTATCTTGCAGACGGCTAGGCAACGGTTGCGTTGAATGGAATATGATACGTGGAATGTTATGGATTGTCATGCGCAAAGAGATTTTGTGTTCGAACATGTTTGCATAAAACAAGGAGTACGACGGGTATGGAGCAGCGCCACAAGGCATACAAAGCAGCCGGGGTGGACATTAAGGCAGGGAATCAGTTTGTTTCCAGGATCAAGTCCATGGTATCGGAAACATTTACCAAGGGTGTCATTACCGATATCGGCGGGTTTGGAGGGTTGTTCAAACCGGATCTGCACGATATGCATGAACCGATACTGGTGTCTTCCACTGATGGCGTTGGGACCAAGCTCAAGCTGGCGTTCATGTTTGATCGCCACACGACCATCGGTATTGATCTGGTGGCCATGAGTGTCAACGATATTTTGGTTCAGGGAGCCAAGCCACTTTTTTTCCTTGATTATTTTGCAACAGGCAAGCTTGATCTGAATCGTGCTCAGGAAGCTCTCCAGGGTATTGTTGAAGGGTGTAAGCAAGGCGAATGTGCTTTGCTGGGTGGTGAGACAGCTGAGATGCCAGATTTTTATGCCCCAGGGGAATATGATCTGTCCGGATTTTGCGTAGGTATCGTGGATAATGATCACCTTGTTGACGGTACTGCTATCAGAAAAGGAGATAAAATTATTGGTCTGGCATCTTCGGGCATACATTCCAATGGGTATTCACTGGTACGCAAGATATATCAGGAATCTGGTCTGAAACCCACGGACCTTTTTCCTGGCACGGACAAAACCGTGGCTGAAGTGTTACTTGAACCAACCACGATTTACGTCAAGCCGGTGATGAATCTGCTTCGTGATCTCGAAATCCGGGGTATGATCCATGTTACAGGGGGAGGCTTTTACGACAATATCCCGCGTGTCCTTCCAGAAACATTACAGGCCTCCATCCAGTTCGGAACCTGGGATATTCCAGCTGTCTTCACCTGGCTTCGGAAGCAGGGCAACCTTTCCTGGGAAGAGATGCTGCAGATTTTTAATTCTGGTATCGGGTACATTCTTGTTGTCAGCCCGGAAACAGAACAGGATGTCATGTCCAGACTGTTGGCCCTGGGGCAGGATGCCTGGGTTATCGGCGAAATCAAGGATCGGAACAACGGCGACGCGGAAGCCGTGGATATTCTTTTTTAGATATTGAGAGGTTGAGATGCTAGCAGAGGGGCTCCCGGCTGACTACGCCAAATTCTTATAGCCTCTACGAAAGGTTGTATGGCCGTCGTTAAAAGATGATTGTTAACGGCTTGACCTTAAGGAATATTCCTACCCCGGCAATAATGGTTAATCTTTGGACCGTTGTGCGTATGTGAAATTTGAATGGGAGCATTCCTTGTGGTGTCAGACACGGTTGTGCTAACTATTCATTTGTATACTCCCTGTGTGACTTGATCAGATAGTTGCCGCGTGTTTTTTTGACTAATACATAGACGTACATAGCCGTTTACGGTTTCTCTCTCCTGGAGAGGGACCGGCGTAAAGGTATGTGTAGAAGCTAGAGGTGTGCAATGGATTTTCGGCAGAATAAACAGGATGGTGCGGTTATCCTTAATGTGAGTGGCCGTATGGACGCCGTGACTGCACCTGAATTTGAAAAGGAGTGCACGGCTATCATCGATGATGGCGGGTCCAAAATCTGTGTGGAAATGGGCGGTGTTGAGTATATCAGCAGTGCTGGTCTGCGTAGCGTGCTGCTTGTAGGAAAAAAGCTCAAGGCCCAGGGTGGCGGATTGGCATTTTTCGGGCTTTCGGGAATGGTGAGCGAAGTTTTTAAGATGTCCGGGTTCAGTTCAATTTTTCCGGTGGGGGACACCCTGGACGATGCATTTGCAAAACTCGGATAGTTCGGAGCAGGATCATCTTACCGTACCTGCCCGGATGGAGTCCCTGGATGCGTTACAGGCGTTTGCAGCTTCCCAAGCCAGGCAGGCGGGGGCACCCGCTGCCATAATGCCGAAGATAGAACTGGTTCTTGAAGAATTGATGGTGAATGTTTTTCACTATGCATACCCAGAGGGCACTCCTGGCGATGTGACTCTGGCTTGTGTTTGCCTGGACGGTTCACTGGTGTTTTCTATCCGTGATCAAGGCCAGGCATTTAATCCCTTGGATATAGATACCGCGGATACATCTCTTGATATTGATGATCGTCGTGTTGGTGGATTGGGGATCTATCTTGTCCGGGAAATGGTTGATTCCCTCACCTATGAGCGTGTGTCACAGACGAATAGTCTGACCTTTTCTTTTCGCATTGCCGCTTGATTTTTTGCAGGCCCCTTTGATTTTATTCCCTTGGGATGGTACATTAGAGGGGCCTGCTGTTTTTTTCTTCCATGCATATCACCTTGTTCCCCCCGCTTTGTTTCCCTGCATAAAGTAGCTGATCAACCCGATGCACCAACTCTTGCGTGGTGATGTTTTCACCAGGGCCTATGGTCATGGCACCTGCAGATATGGAGACATCCCGGTCTGCGGGTAACGCCGAGTAATGCTTGCGGTGGACAGCGGCCAAAATACGGTTGGCCACATTTTTGGTTTGCTCTGAACTGGTCTGGGGCAGCAGGACCACAAATTCATCTCCACCATACCGGCATACTATATCAATATCTTTACGGATTTCTCCGGAGATACGCAGCGCAAATTCCATAAGCACTTTGTCGCCGGCAACATGACCAAATTGGTCATTAATAGTCTTGAAGCCATCGATATCCATAAGAATAATTCCCATTTCGTAGGGATTGCGCTGCATCTTGGCCAATTCTTCCTTGGCCTTGATTTCGAAATATCGCCGTACATGAACCCCCGTCAAACCGTCAAAAATTGCCATTTCAAAAAGGCGCATGTTTTCCAGGGAGAGGGCGCATACCGATGATATGACTCTGAGGCGTTGGAGAGCTTCAAAATCAAGCTCTCCTGCGTGGATAGCCAGGGTTATCAATGCGTGGATGTTATTCGATGCCTGGGCTATGGGGATGCACAGGCATCGTTCAGATGTGGAAGACAACGATCCGGGAATAACCGGAAGAGGAAAAGGGCCGTCTGCCAGGGGAAATTCCTGAATTTCATGAGAATCAAGAATCTTTTTGATTCCATCCGGTATCGCGGGCAGCGGGGAGGAAAATATCCCGTGGCTGTACAGGCCTCCGGGGGTGAGTTCCCCCGAGGTGCTGTCCAGAAGAAGTATGCCTACACGCAATGATTTTCCAAAATCGGCAAAGGTTTCTAGCACCGTTCGGAGGAATGTTTTTTTATTGGTGATGGCCATGAACAGGCGGCTTGCATAGTTGAGGATAAAGAGTTCCTCGTCATATACGGTGGAAGATGGGGTGGGCATATACATTCCTTGTGGAGGGAAAAATGTTTACGATGAGAGATGGCATGTAACAGTATACCCTGCATACCCTATACCCTGCGTTTCCCTGGCCCCGCAGGACAGGCACCGGAGGCATTTACGGAAGCATGAACTTTTTGAGAATGTCTCCAGGTTTGGGAAATTTTCCCATGTTCCCGGGGGGCAGACTGACGGTGCCTGGAATGTTTCTTTGGATTTCCTCCACCAGACTGACGGCACGGGTTTTATCGTTTCAAACCGTGCAATAAAAAATTTCCATGCGCGTGGGGCCATCCTGGGTGCGCAGATTTTTGAGGGATGATGCGGCAGCAGGTGGCTGGTACTGTCTGCCGCATCATCACTCCTCTTGTTGCGGGCAAAGAAAATCCGTTATTTTTTATTGGCCCACGAATCTCTGAGGGTGACTGTGCGGTTGAAGACCGGAATACCCTCAATACTGACTTCGAGATCTTTGCAAAAATAGCCCTGCCGTTCAAATTGGAAGGCTGTACCGGGTTCGACCTGCAATAATGCGCGTTCTCCCTTGCATCCGTGCAGAATTTTCAGGGATTCGGGATTGATAAATGTTGTAAAATCCTGCTCCTTATCCCCCGCTGGGTTGGCGACTAAAAACAACCGGTCATAGAGGTTGATATCAAGGTCAATGGCGTGTCTGGCAGAAACCCAGTGCAGGGTTCCTTTGACCTTGCGTCCATCCGGGGCGTCTCCACCGCGGGTTGCGGGATCATAGGTGCAGTTGAGCTCCCTGATATCCCCGGTTGCAGGATCGGTGGTCACACTTTGGCAGGTGATCAGATAGGCACCGCGCAGACGGACTTCTCTTCCGGGGGCCAGCCTTTTGAATTTTCCAGGAGGATTTTCCATAAAATCATCCTGTTCAATATAAATTTCACGAGAAAAAGGTACAGAGTGCATGCCCATTTCCGGTCGTTTGGGATGATTGGGCAGGTCAAAGGATTCTTCCTGATCTTCAGGATAGTTGGTCAATACAATCTTGAGGGGACGCAGCACTGTCATCGTCCGGGGGGCTGTTTCGCCCAGTTCGTCCCGGACGCAACTTTCCAAAAGGCCCACGTCAACACAGCTGTCCTTGCGGCTGACCCCGATGCGGTCACAGAATTCTCGGATGGCTGCTGCGGGAAACCCGCGGCGCCGCATGCCGGAAATGGTAGGCATGCGGGGATCATCCCATCCGGACACGAATTTTTTCTGGACCAGTTCCAGAAGTTTGCGTTTGCTGGTTACTGTATAATTGATGTTTAGACGTGCAAATTCGATCTGCATGGGGTGGCAGGGGGCGTCTATGTGATCTAGAACCCAGTCATAGAGAGCTTTGTGATCGGCAAATTCCAGGGTGCAGATGGAGTGGGTGATTCCTTCCAGCGCATCGGAAATACAATGGGTAAAATCGTACATGGGATAGATGCACCATGCGTTTCCTGTCCGGGGGTGAGGGGTTTTTATGATTCTGTAAATCACAGGGTCACGCATGTTCATGTTGGGGGAAGCCATGTCGATTTTGGCGCGCAAGACATGAGTACCAGCCTCGAATTCTCCCTGACGCATCCGTGTAAACAGATCGAGATTTTCTTTGACTGTTCTGTCACGGTAGGGACTTTTCTGACCAGGCTCGGTCAAGGTACCCCGATATTTCCGGATTTTTTCAGGAGAAAGGTCGCAGACATAGGCTTTTCCCGTAGTGATGAGTTCAAGGGCAAAGGCGTACAGCTTGTCGAAATAGTCTGAGGCATGGAACAGGTTTGCATCCCAGGAAAATCCAAGCCATCGTACATCCTGCATGATGGCATCCATATATTTTTGTTCTTCTTTGGCGGGATTGCTGTCATCAAAACGCAGATGACAGATACTTTTGGGGTATTTCTGGGCCAGGCCGAAGTTCAGGCAGATGGATTTAGCGTGTCCTATATGCAGAAATCCGTTGGGCTCAGGGGGAAACCTGGTCACGATATGCTGATGTTTATTTTCCTTGAGATCGTTATCAATAATGGTTCGGATAAAATTCGAAGCAGGGGTGGATTCCGGAATGCTCATGTGTTGTTCCTTGACTTGGTCATGCGTATAAATGTGAGGACGCTCGGCTAACTCCATACAGAAAATATGGTTTTCAATTTTGGCGAGGAGGATGTGGGGTGTTCTTGATCGTCTGTTTGATCGGTTCAGAAAAATGATTGCGCCTTTTCAAGCAACGTGAAGTGTCTCTGGTCATTCGTTATTCACATCCTCTGTAAAAATAAAGAAGAGCCGGGAAAAGTTCAATATATTTCCGGGCTCATTTTTCAATAATACGGGAATACAGGAGGTTTTTCTCTGGATGTCCTTTTTTTACTTCATCGGGGTAACCTATGCTGATGATGGCTTCGACCTCTAGGTGTGCAGGGAGATCAAGGCATGTTTTGACATATTCCGATGCCGACATGTCCGCGTTACAGATCCTTTTGCGGATTTGTATCCAGCAGCTTCCCAAGCCCAGTGCATGGGCCGTGAGGTGCAGGATGAGGCCGGCGATGGATGTGTCTTCCACCCAGACATCACAGGCCGCAGGATCTGCGCAGACAACCACGCAAAGGGGAGCGTTCTGTAAAAAAACAGACCCGTGGGGTTTGCAGCGAGCAAGTTTTTCCAGAAGCTCCTTGTCCTGTACAAAGACAAATTGCCAGGGATTGAGGCTGCGTGAACTTGGCGCGCGCAGGACCGCTTCCTTGAGCTGTTTCTGCAGTGCTTCGGGGATGGGCTTGTTTTGATATTTGCGGATGCTTCTGCGGGTGCGTAACAGCGAGAGCATGAAAAACTCCTGTGGGTTAGGATGTGGGGATGTGGTTTTCCCTCCTCACAAATGTCTTCGCCAATACCTCTTTGTCAAGGGGCAGCCGGAGGATGTCATGGAAATCTGGACGGTCGCCCTTTGATAGATGCGTTAAAGGTAAGGGGAATCGGGTATCCTTGGACCTCTTCTCCCTCGAAATATCGTCATTGCCTTGCATCCGGTTGCGAGGTAAGAAAATCGCTTTTGAGGCTGGGCGGTAGGCGGCAGCCATTACAAAACAGCATACTGAGGGTATATGCGTCGTTTGGAACAACGTGTTCATGGATCGACCGTGTGGATCAGTGCGGGTGAGGCTTCGGGGGATCTGTATGGGGCTATGCTGGTCCGGGCATTGGGTCGCTTAGCTCCCGAGGTCCGATGCTTTGGCATGGGGGGGGCTGCTATGCGTGAAACCGGATTTGATGCCAGAATCCCTTCTGAGGCTCTGTCCGTTATGGGCCTGACCGAGGTTATTGGCCACCTTCCCAAAATTTTGGGGTTGTTTGCCACGATCAAACGCATTCTCACCCAGGAACGCCCTGGGGCTGTTGTGCTCATTGATTCCCCTGATTTTAATTTCAGGGTCGCAAAAATGGCCAAACGTCTGGGCATACCGGTTATCTACTATATTACTCCTCAGGTTTGGGCCTGGCGCAAGGGGCGGGTGAAATTCTTGAAGCGCTGGGTGGATCGTCTGTTATGTATTTTCCCTTTTGAGGAATCTTTTTTTCGGGAACACGGCCTGACAGCAACTTTTGTCGGTAATCCTCTTCTGGAACTCATGGATCTCGGGACGCTCAAAAAAAAGAAACCGGAAGCCAAACGTGTGGGAATCCTGCCGGGAAGCCGTAAGAAAGAGATCTTTTCCTTGTTGCCGGTGTTTGCCGCCGCTGCTTCCTCTCTCGTTCAGTCCGATCCCGAGATCAGATTCAGCCTGATCCAGGCGCCCCATGTCAACGCCGAATGGATTCAGGACTTGTGGCCCAAAAATCTTCCCGTGGATATTTTTCCCACGGCAAAAAGGTACGAGGAACTTAGAAGGTGCCGGTTTGTGATTGCTGCTTCAGGCACAGCCACCTTTGAATGCGCTCTGCTTGGAGTGCCGACCATGCTGGCATATAAGGTCGCGCCGCTTAGTTATTATGTTGGCCGGGCACTTATCAAGGTCCAGTATATCGGGATGGCCAATCTGATTCTTCAGCAACGCGTTTTCCCCGAGTTCATCCAGCACGATGCCACGCCGCAGGCTCTGGCGGCTCAGGCTCGGGTCTGGTTTGAGCATCCGGAGTATCTGGAAGAGATCATAGCAACCGTGAATCGACTGCCGGATATGGTTGGGCCGGATAATGCCACTACCCGGGCGGCCCGGGCCGTGCTGGAATATATCCAGGCCGAAAATCAATAACATTTTTTGCGGGGATTCACATATGAACGCACTTGCGTATGGAATTATAGGCGTAGGTCATTTGGGAGCCATTCATGCCCGGGTGACATCCCAGATGGAATCGTTAGATCTTGTCGGGGTGTATGATACTGATACTGCGCGTTGTCGGGAAGTAGCCGAACAGGTGGGTGTGCAATGTTTTGAACGCATGGAAGATCTGCTTGATGCTGTCGAGGCCGTGAGTATTGTCGTTCCTACGGTGCATCATTTCGCGGTGGCCAAGCTGGCCCTGGAGCATGGTTGTCATATCTTTTTGGAAAAACCTATCACCGGAACGGTTGATGAGGCGAGAGAAATTGTCCGTTTGGCTGAAAATGCCGGGAAAAAACTGCAAGTGGGGCACATCGAACGTTTCAACCCTGCTATTTTGTCCCTGAAGGACTATGCCCTGGAGCCTCTGTTTATCGAGGCGCATCGCTTGAGTCCTTTTAACCCCAGGGGTACGGATGTCAGCGTGATTTTAGATCTCATGATCCACGACTTGGATATTATTCTGTCGTTGATGAAAAGCCCGTTGCGTTGTATTGAGGCCTCTGGGGTCTCTGTTGTCTCTGATTCCGAAGATATTGCTAATGTTCGTCTGATCTTCGAGAACGGGGCTGTGGCCAATATCACGACCAGCAGGATTTCGACCAAGGCCATGCGTAAGATGCGTGTGTTCCAGAAAAATATGTATATAGCCATTGATTTTTTAAAAAAACAATCCGAGGTGTTCCAACTGGGAGGCAGTGCTGCGGATACCGGAAAGGGCCTTCCCGTGGCGACCATCGGTGCCGGGGATCGTAAAAAACAGGTTTTTTATACTCGTCCGGACGTCCCTGAAGTGAATTCCATGGAGTTGGAACTGGAAAGGTTTGCCCAGGCCATTGAGCGGGGAGAACATACACCCGTTACGGGCGAAGACGGTATGCATGCCTTGGAAGTGGCGGCAACGATCCTTCAAAAAATCAGACATCCCGAAGATTTTTCGTGTTAAACCAAACCACGTTTGAGGGATTGAGTTTTTTTCACCGCGAAGAACGCTAAGGAACACGAAGAAAAGCAACAAAATAAAGCTCAATCTATCCCAGATTCTTCACCCTTCGCGTTCCTTCGTGCCCTTCGCGGTGAAAAAAGAATTGAACAGTGATAACCTGTTCGAAAACTATGGGTCTGAAACTGGGTTTGGTTTAGAGAGGGGGGAAGAGCGAAGAGAACGGCCCGTCTCCTTGGTATGCTTCACCGTTTGTTATTTTTCCAACCACTAACCAGAGAGTCTGCGTAACATGGCAATTCCCTTTATCGATCTCAAGGCACAGTACCGGCGTATTGAAGAACAGATCCGGTCGAATATGGAAGCGGTCCTGGAGCATGGAGCATATATTATGGGACCGGAAATCAAGAGCTTGGAAAAAACTCTCGGTACATATATCGGGTCCCAGTTTGCGGTTGGATGTTCGTCGGGCAGTGACGCTCTGCTCATGGCCCTTATGGCCTTGGATATTGGACCGGGAGACGCCGTATTCACATCGCCTTTTACGTTCTTTGCCACGGCCGAAGAGATTGCCTTCCTTGGCGCGACCCCCGTTTTTGTGGATATCGATCCCAGGACCTATACGATGGACCCTGCACGCCTTGAGCAGGCCATTGGCGCTCTCAAGGCCAAGGATACCTCGCTGTATCCCCTGCCCAAAGGGTATGAGACCCTGACCCCCAGGGCAGTCATCCCCGTGGATCTTTTTGGTCAGGCTGCAGATTATGACCGTATCGAATCCCTTTGCAACGAACACGGCCTGAAAATTATTGAAGACGGGGCCCAGGCTTTTGGTGCAACATATAAGGATCGTGTCAAAAAAACCTGTGGTTTTGGTGAGATCGGTTGTACATCCTTTTTCCCGGCCAAGCCCCTGGGCTGCTATGGGGATGGTGGGATGTGCTTTACAGATGATGCGAAACTCTATGAAAAACTTGTTTCCATCAGGGTGCATGGCATGGGTTCGGACCGATATGACAACATCCGTATCGGCATCAACGGACGGATGGATTCTCTACAAGCCGCTATATTACAAGCAAAATTTATCCTTTTCCCGGAAGAGATCGGGTTGCGTACTACTGTGGCCGCACGGTATACTGCATTGTTGGCCGAACATGTGGTAACTCCATATGTTCCCGAAGGATATACTTCGGTCTGGGCACAGTATTCTGTACTGGCCAGGGATTCAAACCATCGTGAGGCCCTGCAGGCTCACCTGCGGGAAGCAGGTATTCCAACCGCTATCTATTATCCCATCCCACTGCATTTGCAGACTGCTTTTACGGGTTTGGGATATACCAAAGGAACCATGCCCGTAAGTGAGCGGGTGGGGGAACGGGTGTTCAGTCTGCCCATGCATCCGTACTTGGAAAAAGACGTTCAGGAAAAGATCGCTGCATGTATCAAGGAAATATGAACCGGCAGCGTCGATGGATGGCCTTGGAACCCCTGTTCATGTGGATCTGGTGGGGATTGATTATTTTTGTGGCCTATATGTCCCTGCGGCCCCTGAATCTGGACCTTGGTGTCCGGAACGGTGACAAGGTGCTTCATCTGGCGACCTACGCCTTCCTGGCCCTGAGTGCTCCTTGGCGGTTTCAGAGGCGGATTCCTCTTGTTGTTTTGAGCTTTCTAATGCTACTTGGAGGACTTCTTGAAGTGGGGCAAGGTGTGTTGCCCACCGGGAGAAGCGCGGAATTCGCCGATGCCGGTGCCAACGCTGCGGGGGCATGTATCGGAGTCCTTGTGCGGGTTGTGATGATGTGGAAAAGCGAAAAAGGAAGGTCGGATGGAAACGAGAATTTTTGAATTAGGACTCTCTGTGGAGGCGGTCTCTCTATATATTCT
>Ga0265294_10006334_pt1 | contig 14237 bp, 7 predicted proteins | sample MunlanPumphouse3_FD_192504 | JGI IMG/M metagenome (GOLD analysis project Ga0265294, IMG submission 192504) | Groundwater microbial communities from a municipal landfill in Southern Ontario, Canada - Pumphouse #3 | ecosystem: Environmental > Aquatic > Deep subsurface > Groundwater | place... | reverse complement strand
CGGGTAGGTGTTTCAACTAGAATCCACTTCATCACGAACCATCCAATAATCAAACCCGGCAAACACCGGAACACAGCCCTCACCCGATTGCAAATCAGAGATTTGCTCTCCGACTCGCAAGGCAAAGCCTTGCGAGGATGTTACTTTCCAATGAATCCTGCTCAATTTGGATACAGGAATCCAGTTCGATGGGAAATATCATGAATGGGCAGGAATGATTTTTGGTGAAACTTTGTTCGTGGGGATGGCGTGGGGGTATTTGTATGGATGTATGTTCCCGGCATGCCCGTGACATGAAGTTCATTTTGATGAGCGGGGAGCCGGCGATGCAGAAATTTGGGGTGAGGGGAAGAACTGAGATGTTGTTTTTGTGGGTTGGTGTGGGGTTATTTTGATTTGATGTGGATGGTTTTAGTGTGTATTTGTGGTATTTTCGTCCTTTATCATGGTAAATTCCCGGATGAACGAATAGAGCCTGTGAGAAAAACGAATGGGTTTGACGAGTAGTCTGTATTAATGGTTTCACTCCAATCTCTTGCATTACAATTACTCATAATATATTTCAGTAAAGACTATCATGAATTAAAGTAATTATTATATCTTGGAGTGATAATTTGCATGGATTATGCAGATGAAGAGATAAGACCAGGTTTTAGAATAAGTATTTCAGCAGAAAATTTTAGTGAAAAATATCAAGGCAAAAAATTATTCTGCCCAATATGTGGCGGACCGGTTATTCATATACGTGAAGGAGAATATAAAACACATTTTCGACATGATAGCCGATTCGATATAGATCAGTCATGTGAAAATTATATTAGTAATTATTCGTCAGATTATACATTAAAATCAGATTATTTGCGTGAAAAATCCGGGTTGCCATTTTATATTGAAAAAATTGGAAATAATTTTCAACTATACCTTGGTTTGCCAAAATTGACTCAAGTAGAACTGGATTCGATTTATGATAACATATCAACTATTGAGATTACAAATGGCTTGTTTAAACATATCACCAACATTGAAGTTTCCAACATTCAGGCTGATTGTGTTTATTTAGAACCCATTGATCGGATTGATGAAAAATATCATCTTAAATATAATGATTCAGTGCTTCTTCATGATAAATGGGGTTCTGAGACATTAGGTATTTTTTCAGAGGGAACATTTTTTCAGATTCATAAAGACAAATCACAGAAAATATCGTATAATGGTAAGATTACGATTGATACAGATTATTATTTTATGATTCGAGAGTCGGAGATTCAAAATTACTCATTTTTAAATGTCAAGGAGAGATATCCGGTAATTACAGCTATTTCATCTAATCATGTTGTCTGCAGAGTATCATTTATAGAACTCACAGACCAAGCATCTAATTTCGCAGATAAATGTCATGTACGATTAGTTGAGAAACAAAGCGAGTATGTTCCACTTTGGCCACCCATGATTCAACACGACAGTGTAAATAAGTTAGACAATGAAAAAACCACACTACATATCCTAAATCATCCCAGTGATATTTACTGTAAATTAAAGCAGGGGAATCCTTCATTGAAACCAGACAAATTATTGTCTGGGTATGTTGATAAAAATCAATTTAAATTCTCTGTTAATATTGAAGATAATGTAATCGATACCACGTTTAAAATTGATACGAAATATATGAATCCAAAGTATCATTTTCCAGATATAACGATTAAGTGGAACAAAAAAATCATTGATGTTGAACCAGAAATGGTTCTTCCATTAAAAACAAAAAAACGTGATTTATCCCTATCCTCAGATGTAAAATGTAACATTTTACACCTCAACAAAGAGATGCCGAAGGAATTTTTCATAGATAAAGAATCTCTCCTATATGTTCCCTATATTGAAAATAATGACAAAGTTATAATTTTACATGGGCAGGACATATTAACGTCTGTAACCATTAGTAGAAAATCAGATTTAGATAACAATGATGTGAATAGGGCAATTTCGGATGAAACATTATATTCTATTCTTAAGAAAAACGATGAAAATTATATCCCCTTTCCAATCCAATTAAAATATATCATACCAAAATTTGCTAAATATCCAAAATCTTTTGAGTGTCTTAAAATGATGATGAAGTCTGGTAAAATCATGAAGAGAACTGAAGAGTATCTGCTAACAATCTATAATAATGGAGGTTATTAAAATGGAAGATGACGGTGAATACTATTATTCTCTGTGCCAAGTTGTTGGAAATTCATATATGAAATTATTACGATTGGCAGATTATTTGGGAAAAAGCATAACACAACCGAGAAAATTATATCCAAACGACTTGGTAGAGTGGGATCATCCCGAGATTACACTTATATCTAAAGCTCCAGAATCATATGGTGAGGAAAATCAACTTGGAGTGTGGAAATGGAACCTTTATGATGGTAAGCAATACTCATATGCCATTTCATGCCGTTTTTATGAACTTATATCAATCAAATCGTTATCTAATAATGATACTGAGATTGATATATGTGATTTATTTGATCAATTGATCCAAGGGATGGCAATTTCATTTGAAATACGCATTCCTTTTTTATTGGGAATTGCAATTGACGATACTAATCATCTCTGTTTTGAAATTAGTGCTGAAAGCTGCGTGATTACTAAAGAGAATAAACTTCGTTTAATTGAGGGGAGAAAATTAAAATTATACCGTCTTCCGAAATCTGATTTCATAAATACTGGAGACAGTTTCAATAAATTATCAACAAATAACAACTGGAATATTCAGTTTATCTCTCGAACGGTCTATCTTAGATACCCAATACATGGATCCCCTATAACGACGGTAGAAATACATCCATTTTCAACATATTTGAAAGAATATCTTACTTATTTACTTGAAAAAATATCATATCCAAGTGAAATAAAGGAGATAATGAATGATATTTTAGCAATAGGAGATGGAAAGATTGATAATTTTAAGATGTATATTCAGGCATACGCAGGTGAGGTACCTGAGCATCTTCTTTCAGCATATGTTAAGAAATATATTGAAACAACAACATTTCTAAAAGATTATCTAGATGACAAAAACCAAGAGTCTAAATTTTTGACACAGTTGATCGAGGGCACTCCAGAATTGAGGGAGAAATATTTAGCAGTATTATTATCTGATTATGTTGAGATGGCAAAAACCTCGGCCATTGAAAAAATTAAGGATACAACCAATGAATTAGCAAATCTTCAGTCTCAAAAAAATACATTAGAAATGGAGATAAAATGTTATCAGGAAGATGCCCAAAAATTATCAGACGAAAATATCAAAATTCAAGATGAGAATGTAAAACTTGGAGAAATTAATAAATCCCTTCGTGAATCATTATCTGAAAATACAAAGGATATTTTCAAAGGTCTAATTATTGTTAAGGAATTACTTTCAGTAGGTATTTCAAATGATTTGGTGGACAACTCGCCCAATATTCACGGAAATGTAAACTCAATTCAGAGAATAATTAAACGTCCTGTATTTCTTTCGGAAATTAATGATGAGAGTGTTGATGAAATTGCTAATATAAATGAATTGGTTGAACAATTAGAAGAAAATCTCAATTATCAGGGATTTGAAACCAAAGACAGGTTATCAATTGCAAAACTAATTGCCGGATCATACCTGCTACATGTTCCAATATTATGTGTTGGTTATTCTGCTCAAGAAATGGCTGATGTAATCTCGTTATCACTATCAGCACAAAAGGCTGAAATTTTCTGCTTCCCAACCGGATTTAATGATTATGCTTCATTGTTAACAACTATTAAAAACTCTAATTCAGAGTATGTTATTTTAGAAAATTTAGTTGGTTTCGCAGAAGAATATTGTTACCTCCATTTACCACAGGACATTCCCGAAAAGCATATCATCCTGACTATTGACTATAAGGACACTCTGAAAATATTGCCAAGTGATATCTATTCGTATCTCTTGTTCATAGATTGTGATCGTTATTACGTCAGTTCAAATAATAATTCTGAGATAATATATGGAAGAGTAAAAGACATTGTTGACATTCCAAAAGCAAATGTTGAGATAAGACGGACGAATTCTACTTTATTGAAAAAACTTTTAGAAGGTAGCCCAATTTCATCTGGATATATTCATTTAAGATTACAATTATTGAACATATTTGCGCTAAGTGATACGGATTCGACAATTCCAATTCTCTATCCCGAATTAGAATCAATATTGTCGGTCATGGGTTGTTCTGATGATTATAAGGATTATCTTGAATCAAAAGAGAATCAATTACTAAATGAATTTGGAAAACGTCTGGATAAAATTCAATCATGAATCATAGCTCTCTGATCCAATCAATGAGAACAGATCTTGCTATTCACTCATATGCAACTGAGTCTGCTAAATCATATTGTTCGAGGGTAACATATTCCGGACTTGGTGAATGGATTAAAACTGCTGCATATGATAAATATATTGAGGATGATTCTGATTACGACAATACAGGGGGGGCATCCAAATCTTATATTACATCAAAGGTTCAAGAAATTCTTAATTCATATATTGAAATAATACCGATTATTAAAACATGGTATTATCCAGAATCAGAAAAGCATCCTGTACTGCCGATACAAGAGATTAGAGACAGAATTTATATCTCTGGGTTTTTAGTATCAAATAAAATGAATACTTTACAATTCCCTCCAGCTAAATGCACAAAGATATCAGATTCACTTTATCTTTATAGAGGGGATATACACCGGTCTCCGGATTGTGTTATTGGATTAGGAACTTATGTTAAAGATAAGGGGGATATTCCTGAAGTTGAATTAGCAGAAATGTTCAATCTGCCAAAAAAACCCGCAAATATATTCGTTGATGACTACCTTAAGAATGTTAGATCCAAATTTATTCAATCAGATTATCTGCCAGAATCGAGGGAATATTTCAATCATCATTCAATTGGGGCAATATCAAAATCCTGGAGTCATGATTATAAGAACCAAAATGAAGTTACTGTCTATCGGGATAATTATAATGATTATGGATTGATTAAAACCATTGAAGGAGTTTATAATACATCCGCATTTCCAAGTTCATATATCGATCTGTTGGAGATTAGGCGTTTTATATATGGTTTATGGTATAAAACAAATCATGCAGCTAAAGTTAAAATCGAAAAACATGATACTTTATGCAGTATAAGATTACCATCACATTTACCTGCTAAAGAACAATCTGTATTATACTTACTAGCTTGGCCATCTAACGATATCATGGATAAAACAGAATATATTGCACCAATTGAAGTATTGCCCGTTATTGAAAAACTCTTTAAAGGTCTTTGTATGGATGTGATTTATAAATGAGCGAGGAGTATAGTGCCCTGAATATTCATTCAATTTTTATCAACAAACTAAAAGACTACATTAAATCTCAGTATTTCGGAGAAAATAATTTATTGCTATCTGCAAGTGAGGATATACTTAATCAAAAACACTTGCTATCTCAGGATCCATACATCGAATCAAACACATCTTATGTTATCAAAGAGAATGGTTTAAAAAATTCATTTCTGCCTGATTCAATAAAATCTATTCTGTGCGATTTAAGCCAAAAAAATATTGGTGTTTTTGAAAATCCATATGAACATCAGGTAGAAGCATTAGAAGCATTTTACAAAGGTTCGGATCTTCTTGTAACTACAGGCACAGGTTCTGGAAAGACCGAATGTTTTATGTGGCCCATTGTTGCCAATCTTATTGAAGAAGCTAAAGAAAACTCTGAGACTTGGGAGAAGAGAGGTATTAGAGCATTACTCCTTTATCCGATGAATGCATTAGTAGCAGATCAAATTGGGCGACTTCGGAAAATCATTGGGGATAGAGAACAAAATTTTACCTCTATATTCTATTCATATGCATCTGATTCAAATGCAAGAAGACCACAATTTGGGATGTATACTGGAAGAACTCCATATCCTGGCATATCATCCAATGATAAAGATAAAAAATTAGCAGATACTTTTAGAAAAGATATCATTGAGAGAGATGATTCTTTCAAAAAGGAATTAATTGACTTGGGGAGATATCCTGCGAAAGAAGATTTAAAACAATTTGTATCTGATTTGGAGGAAGGAAAACATTTTTTAAATACTAAAGATGCAGAACTGATCACACGTCAAGAAATACAAAATTCATGTCCTGATATTCTTGTTACAAACTATACTATGCTGCAGTATATGTTGATTCGTGATATTGAACAGCCAATTTGGGAGGCAACTAAAGAATGGCTTCATTCATCTAAAGAAAACAAATTACTCATTGTGATCGATGAAGCCCATATGTATCATGGATCTGCAGGAGGGGAAGTATCACTTTTAATCCGAAGGCTTTTGTATAGATTAGATATTGGGCGTGATAAAGTTCGTTTTATCCTCACAAGTGCAAGTATCCCCACTGAATCCGAAGATCAAAAAAAGGTATTACAGAAATTCCTTCAAGAGATAACTGCAGGTGACAAATCTCATGAATTTACAATTGTAACTGGCAAGCGAAAAAAGATAGATACATCTGTTTCTATTGAGTTTAAGCCTGAACAATTATCTGGTATTTCCATAGATGGTTTCTATGGAGACACTCCTAGTAAAATTCAGTCGATACATGATTTTTGTAGAGCTATTGACTTAACATGTCCTACATTTGAGAGTTTATCTGATTTTGCACCATATCTATATGAAAAATTACCATTATATGCACCAATACAAAAGCTACTTCAAAAAACATCCGGCGTAGCTGTAAATATCAACAGTTTAGCTAAGGAGGTTTTCCCCTCCTCACCTGATAGTCAGGCTCTAAACGCAGTTCAAATCCTTTTAACAATTTTGCCAATCGCGAAAAGTAAAGATGGTCAAGTTCTTTTCCCAGCAAGACTTCATATGTTCTTCCGTGGATTAGAGGGATTATATGCTTGTACAAACCCTCAGTGCCCACATAAACAATCTGGAGACGGAATTACATTAGGCAAAATCTATACAAACAGCGGTATTGATATTTGCGATTGTGGCGGTCAGATATTTGAATTAATCAATGACAGAAGATGTGGAGCTTTATTCATTAAGGCTTTCATGATTTCAAATGATAAGGAAAAACATGATATTGACCTTTGGAATAATTCAGGCAGTTCTTATAGTGACAACATGCGAGAAATACATCTCTATGTTGTTCCAGAAAGCTCACCAATTGAGTTTAAAGCTCCAATTAATGAAGGTTGGTTTGACCCTTACACAAGTATATTACATCGAGAAAAAACCTACAGAGGTAATTCAAATTATCTGCATGTATTATTCTCATATGAGGAAATTAAAACAAATCCAGGTCAATATACATTTAAATCCTGTCCTAAATGTGGAGGTAGACTCGATAAGACGATTCTTTCAGATTTTGCAACAAAAGGAAATGAACCATTTTACAATATCGTAGCCTCACAACTGCACACTCAACCACCAACTATATTCGACAAAGAATTATTGAAAACTCATCCTAATGCTGGAAGAAAAGTTCTTCTCTTTTCAGACAGCAGACAAAGAGCCGCTTCTCTTGCGAAAGATATGACAAGATCAGCGGATGATGAGGCTGCCCGTTCGGTTCTTGTTTTAGCAGTGAAACGTTTGGAACAATGGAGTAAAGAAAAAAATCTCCCTGTTAATCTAAGTTATTTATATCCAGCATTTCTTGAAATTACCTATAATAATAATAATAATATAATGTTATTTTATGGTTTGGATAAAGAACTCTTTAAGAAAAATTGGGAAACTATAAAATCACGGTTAGAGAGAGCTGAAAAACATGGTAGATTACCTGACTACGATTCATTATCAGATAATTTCCATAACAAACCAGAATTATATTCTGAGCAATTACTCAAAAACCTTTGTTCGCCATATAGGTCTTTAACAGATTTGGGGTTATGCAGGCTGGTTCCAAGTAAAGGTTCTTCATATGATGACTGCCTTGAGGATTTAGAGGAGGAGGGTATCAACATATCTTCAGAGAGATTTGATGATATATTTTCTGCTTGGGCACATCATTATGCATTGAAATTCTATGCAATAGATGAAACAATTCAGGATGGTGTTAGACGAAATATTACCAGTTGGTCTTTTGGTCGATTTGGAATTGATTCTGACAAAATGAATAAAATGCCAAGTAATATTGAGAAAATATTACTTCAAAATGATTTCACTAAAGAACAAATAGGAATATTGCAGGGGAAATTATCAAAATATTTCCTTCAAAGAGGGACAGACATGCAAAAGAGTACATCCTTCCTCTCAGAAAAACATATTGCACTTGAATTCCTTGAAAACAAATCTTGGTATAGATGTAAAAAATGTACCAAAATTTTTCCAAGTTCGTTGTATGGTCATTGTGTCTATTGCGGAGATTCAAATTTAGAGATATTGAATAAAGATGAACTTGATAGATATGATTTTTGGCGCAAACCAGTTTTAAATGCAATTAATGACGGAACTGGAAAGACAATTAAAACAATCAATACAGAAGAACACACCGCACAATTATCATATAAAGATCAACGTGAAAATACTTGGTCAAAAACTGAAAATTATGAAATGCGGTTTCAAAATGTCTTATCTGATAATGAAGAGCCGATTGATGTTTTAAGCTGCACAACAACTATGGAAGTTGGTATTGATATTGGTTCGTTGACTGCCATTAGTTTAAGAAATGTTCCCCCACGAAGAGAAAACTATCAGCAAAGAGCAGGACGTGCAGGACGTAGAGGAAGTTCATTATCAACTATTGTAACTTACGCTCAGAATGGTCCTCATGATGGTTGGTATTTTAATCATCCTGAAGAAATAATTGCAGGAGATTCACGTTTACCATGGATTGATGTTGACAATGAAAAGCTCATTGGACGACATTTGAATGTTTTACTAATAAATCAATTCCTTCGTGATAGAAATACGGATTTATATTCATGCGGTGTATTGGAATTTTTTGAAGGATATTATAATGATTTTAAAGCATCATGCCCTCACTTCGAGTTCACTGATGAAAGTCTAAAAATTATTCTTCCTCCAAAGAGTTATCTTTCTAATATCGATGATGAATTTAAACAGAATTTAATGAATAAATTAGATGAAATTAAAAAAGATGTGATTTATTCAAGAGAAATATATAAATCGGATGATAATGCACTGAATCTTCTTGATTTGTTAAGTACAGAAGGAGTTCTTCCAACATATTCATTCCCTCAAAATGTTGTTGGATTTTACATTGAAGATAAAGACGGTAATGTTATAAAAAAACCGGAACGTTCGCTTGATATAGCAATAAGTGAGTATGCCCCTGGAAAGATACTTGTTGTGGATAAAAAAACTTACAAGGTTGGTGGTATTTACAGCACATATGCGAAGAAAATAAATGCTGAAAAACCTGCTGAAAGATATTTTGGAAACCCACAGTATTATTCTACTTTATATCAATGCTCTAACAAAGAATGTGGTTGGACTTCGACAGAACCTCCAAAATCAAATGTATGTCCATTTTGTAATTCTCCACTTGCTCCTGAAAAACGGTTGTTAAAACCGTGGGGATTTGCACCACAAAACCATACAAGTATTCCTGAAGCTTGGGCTGAAGTTGAATATTCATATGCAGAAGAGCCATGTTATTTTGCGGAACCTGTTTCAAATGATCTTCATGACATTGGATATGCGAAAATTAAGGCTGCAAAACGTCCAGATAAAATTACAATTATCAATAAGGGAATTCAGGGATTAGGATTTAATGTGTGCCGAAAATGTGGTGCTGCCGAAGTAATAAATCCAAAAACATCTCATAATCAGTTTGAATCTCCACTAAAAGATATTCAAAGACCATATAATTATAGACTATCGTATACTTGTGATCATGACCCTCAAGAAGTTTATCTTGGTCATACATTTACAACGGATATGGTTGTATTTGAATTTTTATTAGATTCGAAAATCATCAACACAAATTATAAAGGGTTATGGATTAAAAGTGCTGCAGTTACGTTAACAGAGGCATTTAAATTAGCTGCAAGTCGTGTTCTTGATATTGAATTTACAGATTTAAATGCAGGTCATCGTATTCATAAATCGGAAAATAATGTCTATATTGATATTTATATTTACGATAGTTTATCAAGCGGGGCAGGATATTCTGCAGGATTATTGGGTGTAACTGATGATTTGATGTCATCTGTTGAAGAATTGTTGGATAATTGTAATTGTGATTCTGCATGTCATAGTTGTTTGAAACATTATTGGAATCAACGGATTCATGATATGTTAAATCGACAATCTGCCCTTGATTTGCTTAGATGGGGCATGAATGGTAAGATTCATGAGTTTCTTTCATTACAGGAACAAGAGAAGTTAATAGTTCCATTGAATAAGAGATTCTCTCTTGATGGCTCTAAAATTTCCATAGTCAAAACAGGTAATAACTTATACATTATATCAAAGAATAAAAAATATTTATTTGAGATTTATCCGGGAATTCAATTACGTCATCGTTTTGTTAATGGACGTATTTCAGTTTCAGATATAGAGATTAAACGTGCTATGCCAACTGTTTTCTCTGAAATAAAAAAATTGATGAATTAGTCCGCTATGCTACAAATAAATCAAAAGTTAAGGATAGGTAGATAATCTGTTGACTTTTACTCAACAAATGAAACTTGATTTTTTTCCATAATTCATCTAGGACAAACATCAGGTTTTTCCTTGCATCATCTGGAATTGATTTACGCCCCACTCCTCGCAGTCACCCCCGCATTCTGGAATCAGAAAAGAGAATGGAATATAGGATATATATCCCAGGTGAAACAGAAGACCTCCCATCCATCCGCCCCTGTCCCCCTTTTCGTGCATTTCGTTGATTTGCGGGTTGGACGAGGAACGCGGACGACCTTAGCTGAGGCGGGGTGAGCCGACAGGCTCGCCCTCAGCGGAGCAAGGCTTTGCCTTGCGAGCAAATCTTTGATTTGCGTGTTTCCGTGTTTTCCGTGTGATGAAACGGCCATCAAAAAAGAATCCCGTACACAAAACCGAAGTACATCTTACACGCATGTCATCTTCCGGTTGTGAGCACCTCCTCATAACTCCTGTTTATAGTCTGTTCTCAAACGGGAACACCCTAATGTATAAATTCTCAGATGCAGATAGTCTTGCATGGATAAAGTAGATTTCAAAAAGGTGTACAAGGATTTATATCAGCCGAATAACACCCCGTCCAAAATACTCGTCCCTCCGATGACGTTTATTATGGTGGAGGGGAAAGGAAACCCGAACGATGAGGACGGGGAATTTTCACAAGCAGTAGGACTGCTCTACGCACTTTCCTACGCGATTAAAATGAGCAAAAAAGGCGGCAATGCTCCGGAAGGCTACTATGAGTATGTCGTTCCCCCTCTTGAAGGACTCTGGAAGCTGGATAATTATTCCCCGGACACGGGCTCACCGGATAAAGATAAATTCATCTGGACAGCCATGCTCCGCCAGCCGGAATTTGTGACGCCGGACGTTTTTGAGCGGGCATGCGGCGACGTTGAGAAGAAGAAGCATCTTGACGCAGGAAAGGCACGACTTGCGGTATTTAACGAAGGATTATGTGTGCAGTGTATGCATAAGGGTTCCTTTGATGAAGAGGATAAAACCCTGGCAAAGATTGAGCAGTTTATCACTGATAATGGTCTGAAGAATGATATCGGCGAAGCTCGTCACCATCATGAGATATACATCTCCAGCCCGGATACAGCAGATGACGGCAAAAAGAAAACCGTAATCCGGATTCCGGTGAAACAAGCCGAATAACACGGAACGGAGTCTGAACAGGACTTCCGCGGTGTTGGTGCGGATTCAATCCGGGAGGGGGCATGCTGAAAGCGGACGACCTCAGCCGAGCAAGGCTTTGCCTTGCGACCAAACCGAAAGTTTGCGACCAAGTCGATAGACTTGCGACCAAGGCAAATGCCTTGCGGAGATGCGGTCATCAAAAAAGAATCCCGTACACGAAACCGAAGTACAACCAAAAAATCCCGCTTGAACAAATCCGATTCTGTTCGCCGGGCATCCCCGAATCTTCATCAACCCCCCCGGTTTCGTTCCGGCAAATCTCCCGGCAGAATGAGATTATACCCTGCACGCCCGGTGATTAACCCGCATAATCGTCTGAACAGTGATTAGCTGTCAGCTTCATGAACAAAACTTAATTCGCCTGAACTGACAATCATATACTATGAAGATTCTCTTCGTTATTGCATCAGACCGTTTCCTTGACAAGGGATACGTAGTTCCCAAAAAAATCCTCGAAGAAAAAGGAGTTGAATGTATAACCGCATCAAAGATTCATGGGACCTGTTATGGCATACACGGAGAAATCGTCCAGTCCGATCTCACTCTTGACGAAGTCAACCCCGGAGACTATGACGGCATAATCATAGACGGCGGAATCGGCTGTCAGGACGAACTCTGGCGAAACGAAAAACTCGTCGACATCGTAAATAAAATAGGCATTGCCGGCAAACTCACCGCAGCCATCTGTCTCGCTGTCCCAATCCTGGGAGAAGCCGGACTCCTCGCCGGAAAAAAAGCCACCTGCCTCGACACCCCTGCCTCAATACGCCTCCTCACCCTCGACAAAGCCGAAATCGTCCCTGCCAAAGTCGTCGTTGACGGAAAAGTCGTCACCGCAAAATCCCCCTCCGACGCTGAAGAGTTCGGACACGCCATACTCTCCGTAATCTCCTGAACACATGACCGACGACCCCTCTGCCGCAGCCCGGAACATCTCCGTTGGAATGGAACTCTTCAATGCCGGAAAATATGACGAGGTCATCTCCTTTGCATCCGGCACGAGCGACCCGGCTCTCCTTCTCCTCGCAGCCCGGAGTTACACCCAGACCGGTCATTACGACACCGCAGAATCTCTCTTAACCGACCTCATCCGGATTATGCCGGGGTCATCCTATCTGCACAGCTATCTCGGGCTTGTTCTCGAACACTCCAATGAAAATCAGGCCCGCAGTGAATACGCAAGCGCCTTAATCCTCGACCCGGACAACAAAGCGGCTCTTCGGAGTTATGCCGGTATTCTTATGAAAAAAGAGGATTTCCGCGGCGCCATCCCCTCGCTTCGTGCACTCGTCCGCCTAGAAAACAACCCGGACGACATCAGAAAACTCATGGAGATTCTGACCCGGGTTGGCGAACCCAAAGAAGCAATCGCCTTACACCTCCAGAACTTCGGCGGGGAAACCTTCAGTCACGAATACATCGAAGCACTCTATGCCGAAAAGGAATACAAAAAGGCGATGAGCCTCTCCCTTCGTGCATGGAATACCGTAAAAGATCTCACCTATCTCAGACAGAGTCTCGAAGCGCTCGCCTCGCTTGACCCTGCCGGAGCCGAAAGCGCCTATCGGTCCGCTCTCGACAGTCTCGAGGAAGCGAACATCAGCAATGAAACCGTTCTGCAGATCCGTTTCTCCTTCGTCCTCCTCGAAAAACTTCTCGGGAATTATGCCTATGCAAGATATGAACTCGGGGAACTCCTCAAAATAACAAGCGACCCGGTCTACCGCCTTGTCCAGGCAGAGATAGAAAGCCGCCTCGAAAACGGAGACGCCGCGAATACCATCTACCGCGACCTTATCCTGGAGCTTTGCTCAGTCGAAGAAACCGATTACCTCATACAGGAGCTCGTCATCTCCCGATTCTCCGCGTTTCTCTCGGTCGTCCGCTCGAAAGAGGAAGTCGCGGGAATAATCAGTATTATCCTGTCTCCTTATCCGACTGCCGTATGCCTGTCTGCAATAGGCAAAGCATACGAGGATGCCGGCTCCGTATCCCAGGCGAGAGACTGGTATTACCGGGCATACCGGGCGGATTATATTTACGGGGGGGTTGCCTATGCGGCATTCCTCAGACGCTCCGGGAATGATCGTGAATGCGAAACCACGATACGCTATATGCTGACGAACGCGAAGCAGATTTCCGATATAGAAACGGTCGCGGATTCTGTTTTCAACGGCGAGGAGGGCATTTATAAGATTGCCAAAGCGAAAGACATGATTATCAGAAAACTCAGCGGCGTCACGGAAAAGCTCTCTTCCAACGGGAAGGAGATGCTTTCCGCCGGTTACCTTTATTCTGCGATTGACGCACTGGAACGGCAGGACTACGAGACCTGTAAAT
>Ga0265294_10006333_pt1 | contig 14238 bp, 14 predicted proteins | sample MunlanPumphouse3_FD_192504 | JGI IMG/M metagenome (GOLD analysis project Ga0265294, IMG submission 192504) | Groundwater microbial communities from a municipal landfill in Southern Ontario, Canada - Pumphouse #3 | ecosystem: Environmental > Aquatic > Deep subsurface > Groundwater | place... | reverse complement strand
TATTAATAAAAAAATATTGTTTATTAATAATTAAACCATATCTTCGCAGGACAACAAATTAACAACATGAACAAAGGAACAGTAAAATTCTTTGATGAAACTAAAGGATTTGGTTTTATTAAAGACGAAAAGACCGGAACAGACTATTTTGTACACTCTTCAGGTCTAAAATCAAGAATCAAAGACAACGACGAAGTAACATTTGATCTGGAACAAGGAAGAAGAGGATTAAATGCAGTAAATGTAAGTTTAGCGTAGTAAGAAACAACTGAAAAAGTTTTTATATAAATTTTTTTCAAACGTCGACAAAGAGGATGGCTTAAAAGTCATCCTCTTTTTACTTATAAATGATAAGATAGGTATTAAATGAATTTTGTTTTTGAACTAGGTTTTGGGGATTTTACAACTAAGATTTTGGCAATGGAATCTGTTTCATTATATAAGGAGTGAATAAGATTTTTAGGACTTTCTACTAGAGAGTCTTTTTCTATTTGTAATTTTTCTTCTCCAATTAGAACACTAGGAGTTCCTTCAAGAATATAGAAAAACACATCTACCGGAGTAATGTGGGGCTTTAGCGATTCTCCAGGCATAAGAGTTATATGCATAACTTGCGCATTGTCATGGTCATAGATGTTTCTCACAGCTACTTTGTGTGAGGTTTCTTTAATTTGTGTGTCAATAACTTTTACAATTTTCATTATTTCCTAATATTAATATACCTATACTTAACAGACATCATGAACGTTTTGTTGTAATAAAAAAGCCGTAAAAATTAATTTTTACGGCTTTTTTATTATGAGATTAATCTCATGAATTTTTGGTTGTATTTATTTTTTGAGATCTTCTTTTGCATTATCAGTAATTTCTTTGCCTGTTGTCTCTGCATTAGGCTCTGTTTTGGCTTCTGGTACTACTACTATTTTTGGTTTTGGTGTCTCTTTCCATTTTCTTACATTAAATGCATTCATCCCTTTGGGCCCTCTTTCAACTTCAAACTCTACGATATTGTTTTCGACAATATCTTCTAAGAGTCCGTTTACGTGAACGAAGAACTTATCCATTGAATTTAGCTCTTTTATAAAGCCAAATCCTTTAGAATCATTGAAAAACTCAACTCGGCCCTTACGTAAAGCAGGGACCTCTTCTTTTTCTCTTTTTGGAATTGAAACCTCAATGTTTTCAGCTTTGATTTTACTTTTTTTTGTTGGATCCGGTGGAGTATCTGTAATCTTGCCGTATTCATCGACAAATGCGATCATGTTATCTAAACCACCTCCTGGAGAGTTAGCTTTTCTATTCTCTTTCTTTTTCTGTTTTTCCAACCTTTTGCTGAATCTTTTCTTCTCTTTTTCTCTTTTGTTGAATGTAACCTGTGATTTTGCCATATGTTAATATAAATAAAATTAAGGAATGCTCTCTTTGAGTAATCTTTAGCGGTATTGAAAATACCTGTTTTTGAAATAGGGGAAAGTGTAATTATTCAACTTCCGCGCACAAAGATAATAAATAAATTACTTATATTTGTTATTGTTACGTAATCATGTTAAATATCAACTAAATAAATTTGGTTTTATGAAAAATATTATTTCTTTATCATTAGTGTTATTATTTGTTTTCGCTACAAGTTCAATGGTAGTTGCAGATGATAATGAAGCTAGGTTACTACGTTTTCCAGATACAAATGGGAATGAAATTGTTTTTTCTTATTCAGGTGATTTATATATTGCCAATAGTAATGGTGGAACGGCAAGAAAACTCACATCACATATAGGATATGAAATGTTTGCTAAATTTTCTCCGGATGGGAAGCAAATAGCATTTACAGGTCAATATGACGGGAATACCGAGGTTTTTCTTATCCCTTCAGAAGGTGGTGAACCTAAGCGATTAACTTACACAGCTACTCAGGAAAGAGATGATGTAGGGGACCGGATGGGACCAAATAATATTGTGCTTGGTTGGACTCCCGATGGGAAGAATATTCTATATAGAACCAGATCTTATACATTTAACGATTTTACAGGTCAGCTTATGACTGTTTCTGTCAATGGGGGAATCTCTTCACAAGTTCCTCTTAAAAATGGAGGATTTGCTGCCTTTTCACCCGATGGTAAAAAATTAGCATACAATTATGTGTTTAGAGAGTTTCGTACTTGGAAGAGATATACCGGTGGAATGGCCGACGATATTCGCATTTTTGATTTTAAAACAAAAAAATCAGAAAAAATTACCAATAATGTAAATCAAGATATTGCTCCTATGTGGTCGCAGGATGGGAAAATAGTTTTTTATATTTCGGATAGAGATGGTTATATGAACTTATATAGCTGGAATACTGAAACAAAAAAAACAGAACAACTCACAAACTATAATGATTATGATATAAAGTTTCCCTCTGGTGGAAAAGGGACAATAGTTTATGAACATGGCGGATATATTACAAAATTTGATACAGAGAGTAGAACAGAACAAAAAGTAAAGATATTTATAAACAATGATGCTGCCTACTCAAGAACTGAGTGGAAAGATCTTTCGTCAAGTGTGAGATCTTATTCTGTATCTCCAAATGGCGAAAGGTTACTTGCAACTGTTAGAGGAGATATTTTTTCTATTCCATCAAAAAACGGGATTACCTACAATATTACAAACTCTTCTGATGCAAACGATAATAATGCCGATTGGGCTCCAGACGGAAGTGGATTTGCCTATATTTCAGATAAAAATGGAGAATTTAATCTCTTTTTTAGAGACAATAGTGGAAATGAGAAACAACTTACAGATATTAAAGGCTATATATTTGGATTTGAATGGAGTCCTAACTCTAAAAAAATTCTTTGGAGCGAAAAACAAAATACTCTCAATCTATTTGATTTGCAAACTGGTAAGAACAAAATTATAGAGAGATCACAAATTAGTCCGATTAACGATTATAATTGGTCTCCCGATAGCCGATTCATTGTTTATACTCGCCCCGAGAAATATTCTTCTATCGTAATGTTATATGATACTAAGGATAATAAGAAAATTGAGATAACAGATAATTGGTACAGTTCAAATTCAGGTAATTTTAGTAAAGATGGAAAGTATCTTATGTTTGTTTCAGATAGAAGTTTTAATCCAATTTACAGTAGGACAGAGTGGAATCATAGTTATACCGATATGAGCAAAATTTATTTACTTCCTATAGTATTAGATGCCGAGGTTCCTTTTGCTTTAAAAAATGATACTGTTTCTATTTTTACTCAAAACCCAAAGATCATAAAGGACAAGGAAAATGGTGCTAGCAGCCAAGAGAGTGAGATAAAGTATAATTTTGAGAATATTGGATCTAGAATTATTGAACTTCCTGTTGCTCCTTCGTTTTATAGAAATATTCATATGGTAGGCAATAATGTATATTATAGTTCTAGAAGAGGAACTTCTATGTATGATATAGAAGCTTTAAAGGAGGTTGATTTACACGCAATTCTGTTTTTTGCACATGGATATAAGAAAGCTATGGCTATTTCTGGGAAAAAAGCACAGGTTATTGATATCCCTAAAACTTCTGTTACTATAAATAAGCCCATCTCATTAAAGGAGGTTAAAAAACTTGTCAATTACAATGAAGAGTGGTTACAAATTTATGATGAAACATGGCGTCAAATGCGAGATTTTTTCTATGCAAAGAATATGCATGGGGTAGATTGGGATATGGTTTATAAGAAATATAGAGTATTGGTTCCGTATATTGGACATCGCTCGGATTTAACCTACATTTTGGGGGAAATGATAGGAGAACTTAGTATTGGGCATGCATACTCTCAAAACGGAGAAAAGCCAGAGCCTATTAGGCTTAAAATGGGTCTTTTAGGCGCTAGGTATATAAAAGATAAATCTGGATTTTTTAAAGTAGAAAAAATTCTTCTGGGGGCAAATTGGAGTAAAGAGTTACGCTCTCCTTTAACAATGGCTGGGTCGGAAGTTAAAGAGGGAGAATTTATAGTTTCGGTAAACGGGGTTTCAGTAATTAATGTAAATGATATTTCTGAATTGCTTGTTGGAACTGCGGGGTCAATTGTAGAATTAGAAATTAAATCTTCACCTGAAGAGAAAAGCAGTAGAAAGGTTTTGGTAGAACCTTTGTCTAATGAATCACAACTTATCTATTATAACTGGGTGCAAAACAATATTCGCAAAGTATCTGAGGCTACTAATGGTGAAGTTGGCTATATTCATATACCCGATATGGGTGTAGCAGGGTTAAACGAGTTTGTTAAACACTACTATCCACAACTTGGAAAAAAAGCTTTGATTATTGACGATAGAGGAAACGGTGGAGGTAATGTTTCGCCTATGATAATTGAAAGATTACAACGCACTGTTACTATGTTTACAATGCATACAAATCAAACAGAGGGGTCAATTAATCCTACAGGCACCTTTGATGGTCCCAAGGTTTTACTTGTAAATGAATATTCGGCATCGGATGGAGATCTTTTCCCATATAGATTCAAATACAATAACCTAGGAACAATTATTGGAAAGCGTACTTGGGGGGGAGTTGTTGGGTATAGTGGCACTGTGTCTGTTGTAGATGGAGGAGCCATTGTAACGCCTTCATATGCACCATTTGCAGCAGATGGAAGTGGTTGGATTATTGAGGGAAAAGGAGTAACTCCCGATATTGAAATAGAAAACGACCCTTATAAAGAATTTAATGGGATAGACCAACAATTAGATAAAGCTATAGAAATAGTAAAGGAGAAAATGAAAAATTATAAATATAAGTCGGCAACTATTCCTGAATTTCCAAATAAGAGCGTGTCAAAATAAAAGGTGATTTTAAAACCACACTACAACTCGAGGATGTTTTGAGAGCATTCCTGCTTTGTTGCCCGAATACTTATCATGACTTATTCAGTGTAGCAGTTTGCTTCGAGTTGTAGTGTCGTTTTGACTTTAGCGAAGCACAAATATAGAGCTTAATAGTTGATTTTTCTTTTTTGAAATGGCTATTTCATTTTGTTTCTCTTTATAAGGGATTAACTATTTGATTTGTAATCTTAACAAAAAAAGTTGTTTCAAGTTGTTTCAATTTTCAGCGTCGTTCGTAGTTACTGTTTTTTTTATTTTTCTTGAAATTTTATTTTTGATAGTTCTAATACTGGATTGGGAGCTATTTAAGAAGTTGGCTATTTCGGAATTGGAATAGCCTTCTTCGTTTAATGCATAAACAAGTTTTTCAAAATCGGTAAGTGAGTCTAGATTATATACAGTTCCAAAAAATTGAATAAATTTCTCATGATTTGTAATATCAGTGACAGAAGCCCTTGTTGCAATATTTGCTATATCTATATGCCTATTTAAGCTATCGAATGTCTCTTTTGAAACTTTTCTTGACCGGACTGCTTCTTGGTACACATTATCTATAAATTGAGGAAGTATGAAAGATGTAGTTTTGTATATTTCGGAAATTAGCCAGCTTTTTTTGTAATTATGATTAAGAATATCTAATTCTTGGTTTAAACGAGAAATAATTACATTGTTTTTATGTGCATTAAAATAATAAGAGAGTGAAATTATAACCAACAGAGCTATGAGAATAAATAGAATATTCAGAACGAGAGTTCTTTGGGTTTTATAATAGTTTTTTTCTCGTTCTTGTTCTTCAAAATTAAACTTTGCTTTGATTTCAAGCTCTCTTTGTTGAGAAAGTTTAGTGAAGTAGGCTATATATGATAGATGTGCATGTTTGTAAAGTTCTGCAGCTTTCATATATTGCTTGTTTCTATATAAAATATCTGCCAAGTATCTGTAGTAGAAATGACTATCTTGTGCAAGTGAATCACTTATTGCTTGAACAGCAGATTGGGAGTAGTACAATGAACTGTCATTCATTTGTATCTTTTTGTACATAGTAGCCAATTGATGATAGGTTTTAGAAGTATTAATACTTATTCCTATTTCTTGGGAATTTATTTGGAGTATTTTTTTAAGATATTCTATGGCTATTTTATAATCCTTTTTTGCTGTGTAGTACTTATACATTGAATTATAAAGAGTATATTCAATATAAGAAGGTAATTGAGTTTCGTCTCCGAAACAGGAAATTATATTTAATGCTTCTCCATATTTTTTATCAATAAGTTTAAGATTAAATATTTCTAATTTTGCACAGAGCATGCTACTGTTATTTGCTGTGTTTTTGCAATACTCTAGGCTTTTTTTTAGAGACTGCTCTGCCATTTTGTAATTCGAATTTGAGCTATAAAATTTCCCAAGATAAAGGTACAAGGTAGCACCAAGATTATAATCGATAGGGGTATGATTTTTAAATAAATTTTCTGCCACTCTAATATTGTCATAGGCTACAGAATCGAGTCTTTTAGTGCTATAATTGGCTATTGCCGAATAAAGGAGTGCTCTACTGTAGTTATATTTGTCTCCACTCTGTTTGAATTCTTTGGCGGCATTGCTCATTATTGAGTCATTTTTGAAAACTCCAAATTCTTGTTCATAAGCTATAGCATACAACAAGTTAGAGTATGCACTAACTTTGTTGTTAGGAACATTTTTATTAAAAACTAAAAGAGAGTCTAAGACAATTGACGGGTTTGAATAGAGCTCTTTTTCTAGTTTATATAATGAACTAACTGAATTATTGCCATAATTGATATCTCTTTTAGAATTACATGAAATAATTAAAACAGAGAGCAGGAGAGCTAAATATATTTTCATAGTGGGTGCTTTTCGTAGTGACAAATATAGTTTATTATATACAATGGTAATGCAATTTTAGCTATTATTGATATTTAGATATATCTATTATACCTTCTTTAACACTCTGTAGCATTGGTTTTTCCTTGTAAAAAAAAATTGTAATTTGGAAATTCTGCTTAGTATTTGCAAAAAAATAACTATTTTTGAAAGATTATAGATACCAAGGATGAGAAAAATCAATTATTTATTTTTAACAGTCGTTTGTTTGTTTGTTTTTTGTTCGTGTGAAAAACATCCTTCGGGAACGCCTGAATTTAATAGAGTGGTTGTGCTATATATGGCAGCTAATAATAATTTGAGTTCTTTTGCCGAGCATAATTTTGAGGCTCTCAATGATGGTTTTATTCCAGATGAGAATAGTAAAGACATATTAATTATCTATCAACATTTTGATGGGAATAATCCAAAACTACTTCGCTTATTTAAAAATTCTGAAGGAGATGTTAAAGAAGATTTGGTAGCAGATTATGAGAATCAAAATTCGGCAACTTCAGATGTATTAAAGTCGGTGCTTAATAAAATTAATAAAATATTTCCAGCTAAAGAGTATGGCCTTATTTTATGGTCGCATGCAACTGGTTGGCTACCACAGGGATATTATAATGCATCTTTTAATCAAACACTATTTGAAGATCCTTATCAGGGTCTTGTGAAAAGTTTTGGAGAGGATAACGGCGTGGAGATGGAGCTTAAGGATTTAAAGTCTGCGATACCATATAAATTCTCTTTTATTATTTTTGATTGTTGTCTTATGGGAGGAGTTGAGGCTATTTATGAGTTGAAAGATCTCACAGATTATATTATTGCTTCTCCTACAGAAATTCTAGCATATGGCTTTCCATACACAACAATGATGAAGCCTCTATTTAAATCAAATGCTAATTTAGAAGAGACATGTAAGCTTTTTTATGACTATTATAATGAACAATCGGGAGTTAATAGATCTGCGACAATTGCTTTGTACAAGACAGATAAGTTAAAAGAACTTGCAGATGTATGCAAAGAGATATTTAATAACAACAGAGATAAAATTGAATCATTGGAGATGAGTAAAATCCAGCCATATTTTCGTTTGGATAAACGTTGGTATTGGGATTTAGACAACTTTATAAATGAAATTGCTACTCCAGTAGAATATAGTAAATTTAATCTTGCGTTAGCCCAAGTTGTAAAAGCTAAATGGAGTACACCATCTTTTTTAAGTATTGAAATCAATAATTTTTCAGGTTTAAGTACTTATATTCAAAATCCTAAAAATAGTTTTTTGGATACGTTTTATATGGATTTTGATTGGAACATAGATAGCGAAATGATTAAATAACTTATTTTTAAATATTTTTTATATCTTTGTAAGCTGCTTAAAAGAGTGACTCTTTTGGTGCAATGGGGTCCGGACCTTTCCGGATTGAGTAACACATTTTAATTATTATTTATGAAAACAGTTTCGTTAACAGGTACATCCAGAGAGATTACCAAAAAAAGCGTTATTAATGCTTTAAGAAGAGATGGATTTGTTCCATGCAATCTTTATGGACAAGATGTAAAGAATGTCAACTTTACTCTTACAGAGCGTGATCTACAGCAGGTCTTAAATACTCCAAATTCTTACATTATTGAACTTAATATTGATGGAACTTTATATAAGGCAGTATATCATGCAGCTCAATTTCATCCAGTAAGTGATTTACCTTTGCATGTAGATTTCCTTGCAGTATCGGAGAAAAAACCTGTGGTAATAAATGTACCTATCGCTATTACAGGTAATTCTGAGGGTGTTCGTGAAGGAGGTAAATTGATTCTTACTACAAGAAAGGTTAAGGTATCGGCAAATATTGACAAATTGCCAGATAATATAGAAATCGATGTTTCTACTCTTAAAATTGGAAAATCTATTTGTGCAGGTGATATCGAAGTAGATGGAGTTAATGTAATTACTTCTAAAAGTACAATTATTTGTGCAGTTAAGATGACTCGTGCAGCTATTGGTGCTGCTGCCGCTGCTGCATCTGCTGCTGTTAAAAAATAAATAGAAACTGTATGAGCTATCTTATTGTCGGTTTAGGAAATATCGGAATAGAATATGCTGATACTCGCCATAACATTGGATTTATGGTATTGGATGCTTGGGCTCAAGCATCCAATATTGTTTTTAGCAATAATCGTTACGGTGCTATAGCAGAGTGCCGTTACAGGGGGCAAAAAATAATATTACTAAAGCCTTCTACTTATATGAATTTAAGTGGTAAGGCAGTAAATTATTGGTTACAAAAAGGAAAGATTCCGATAGAAAATCTTTTAGTAATTGTAGATGATTTAGCTCTTCCATTGGGAACTTTAAGAATGCGTAGGCAAGGTAGTGATGGAGGGCATAATGGACTTAAGAATATTTTAGATGTATTGGGGAGTATGGCTTTTACTCGTTTACGTTTAGGGATAGGAGATGCTTTTTCTAAAGGGAAGCAGATAGATTATGTACTTGGTACTTGGACAGATGTAGAAATTAAAACTTTGCCAGAAGTTCTATCTAAAGCTGTAGATGCTTCAAAATCATTTGTAGCTATAGGTCCTGAAAGAACTATGAATACTTTTAATACAAAATAAATATTTTATTATGAGTAGGTTAGATAAGTTTTTATGGTCGGTAAGAATCTATAAGACAAGGAGTGATGCTGCCGAAGCTTGTAAATCTGGTAAAATAAAGATTAATGGGATGGAAGCCAAGCCATCAAGAGATGTGAAATCGGGTGATGTAATGGGCGTAAGAAAATTAAATATCTTTTACAAATATGAAGTTCTCGATCAAATAGAGAAACGGCAGCCAGCAAAATTGGTTGCACAATATATTAAAGACATCACTCCTGAAGAAGAATTAGCTAAGTTAAATATGCCAAAAGAATCTTTTTTTATTTCTAGGGATAGAGGTACTGGACGCCCTACAAAAAAAGAGAGAAGAAATTTAGATAATCTTCTTGATTTTTGATAGCTATGCTTTTCCGGTTATTTCTAGTAATGTAGCTTTTCCCAAAATAGTATACTCTCCTAAATATGCTGGGATTAGAATATTATCACCTTTCTTTACTGTTTCTGCAACATCTCCACCTTTTATAATAGCCTCGCCTTCTATAACAAAATAGATAATAAAACTCTCGAAAAGATGGCTTTCCATTCTTTTCTTTCCATTAATTTTGACTTTTTCAATTTTAAAATAGGGCGTTTCACATTTCCCATCTTTCTTAATTAAAGAGTTGGGATTTAGTATATCGTAGTTGATACAATCTATTGCAAGATCTATATGCATCTCTCTTGCTGTTTTAGGGTTGTGTTCTCTACCCCAGTCATATACTCTGTATGTGACATCTGAAACTTGTTGTACTTCTACTACAACTATCCCTCCAGTTGCGGCATGGAGTGTTCCAGGTGCAATGTGAATAATATCGCCTATGATAGGGGTTACAACATTGAGGGTTTCTTCAATTGTATCTGAGTTGCAGCGATCATAAAATTCTTGGGGAGTAAGTTTTTTATTTAGACCTAAATAAATTTTGGCAGTTGGTTCAGCGTCTAGTATATACCAGCATTCAGTTTTGCCGTATGAGTTATGGCGCATTTTAGCGGTGTTGTCGTCGGGATGTATTTGTAGTGAAAGAGAGTCTCTTATGTCAAGAATCTTAATTAATAAAGGAAATTCATTCCCGTATCGTTCATAAATAGCATCTCCAGTTAAATCGCCAAGGTAAGTTTCCACAAGATCATTTATATCGTTTCCTTCTAAAAAACCATTTGAAACTATAGATATATCGTCCTGAACACCGCTTAATTCCCAGCTTTCTCCAATAGGATTTTCATCTATGTTTTTTTTCCCGAATGAGTTGGTAAGTTTGTCTCCTCCCCATACTCGTTCTTTAAGAATGGGATTAAATTTTAACGGGTATAATTTTGTCATAATTTTTATTCATTATTAAGATTACACTTACAGTATAGATTAATGCTATTGCATAAATTAAATAATAATAGCTATTTGGAATAATATCTACAAACCCAAAATGGGTAGGTAATTCAGGGAATATTATTGTAACAATAAAGGAAAAGCCATTGTTTACAAAGTGGATAAATATTGTTGCCCAGAGTGAATGGGTTTTCCAGTATATCCATCCCATAAAGAGTCCTAAAATAAAAGCAGGAATTGCTTGCCAGGGATTTAGATGCATTATGCCAAACATAAGAGCCGATAATAAAATTGCTTTGGCAGGTGATGTATGGTGTAAAAGGCCTCTTAAAATAATACCTCTACAAAAAAGCTCCTCAAGAATTGGCGCAAATAGAACTACTGAAATGAAACTGCTCAGTTTATTATCCTGAATTTGATTCATAAATTGTTCCAGAAAATCGGGGGTTCCCATCCAATATGTTAGAGGTTCTGTAGTTAAATTAATAGAGAAAACTAAGAAAAAGAGAAAAATAAAGCTTATCCCTGCTCCTAGTTTCCCAAAATTTGGATTATTAATTTTCAAAGATGGTGGTTCATTATTTCCCAAAAGCCTATTGTGAAATAACTTTTTTAGAGAAAATAGAATGAAAATTCCAGGAGGTATAAATAGCAGGGGATAGCTTAGAAGTGCTATTGTTGTCGATAATAGTGGAAATATTTGAGCTAAGATAAAATTAAATAAAGCAACCAGAGCAGAGCCTACAAGTGTCATTATTATTATTAATAGCCAACTTTGAGCAATATTTGGAAGATAATATTTAAGCTTATTAAGCATATTGAATAAATTTTATTGGAAAAGAGGTGTTGGGTAAAGTCCTTTTTGGGAAAGAGTATTAATTTTTGAGGCTACAAATTCTTTGTCTTGTTTGTAAGTTATGCCAAACCATAAATCAGGAGTAGATAAAACCCTACATTTTGCGTAACCTTTTTCTAGCAATATATTTACTATAAAAGGGATATAAAATTCAGATTTATTATTTGTGGCATTTTCTTTTAAAAATTGTTCAAATAACTTTTCGCCCTCATTGAATAAATCGGGAGTAAATCCCCACATATTCATAGAGACAAAAGTGTTTTCCGGAATTTCTACAGCTTCTCCTTTTGAGTTTTCTCCATAAATTACTTTGGTTGATGTTCTTTCTATCTTATGATGTTCTTCTACAGAAGTAAGAAAACCATTATTGTCGCATGTACATACTCCTCTGGAAACTGTACCAGCTTCGGAGAGTGTATTACCAGCTTTAAATCCGACCATGGAAAAAGCACCTTTTTTACTTTTTATAGAATTAAGATAATTGGCCATTATTTTAAAAGATTCTTGTCCATAATAGTCATCGGCATTAATTACAGCAAAAGGAGTATCTATGTATTTGGCTGCTACTAATACTGCGTGGCCTGTACCCCATGGTTTTACCCTTTCTGAGTTCAAAAAAAATTGGTCAGGAATCATAGTTAACTCTTGCGGGGCAAATTTAATTTCTATTAAATTTCTGTACCTTTTATTGATTTTTTGCTCAAATTCCTTCCTGAAAGAATCACGAATTACAAAAACTACTTTTCCGAAGCCTGCTTGTATTGCGTCATAGACAGAGTAGTCCATGATAGTTTCTCCTGCAGGCCCTATGCTGTCTAGTTGTTTTAGTCCTCCGTATCTGCTTCCCATTCCGGCAGCAAGTATTAATAGTGATGGTTTAGTCATAATGCTCATTTTTATTTTAATATGCTACTACAAAATTATTATTAATTTTGCACAAAACAGAAGATTTTGAAGTTAAATGAACATTGGTTGCAATTTCGTGATTCTAGATTCTTAAAAATTATCAGGAATAAGTATTTTATTGGATCATTTCTCTTTATGCTGTGGTTCGTTTTTTATAGCTCTAATAATCTTATCCAATGGGGTAGGGTAGTATCAAATGTAAGTGAACAGGAGAGTCAAAAACGTTATTATAAAGATGCTATTAAAGCAATGGACGAAAAGCTTAATGAGTTGAAGTCTAATAAAGACTCTTTGGAAAAATTTGCGAGAGAGCAATATCTATTTAAGGAAGATGATGAGGATATATTTATTGTAGAAGAGACTAAGTAATTAAATCTCTTAAATCTGCAGAATCATATGTAGGGCCTCTATCACATTTTATTCTTTTGTAATTGAAAAAAAATTGATCTATTCCAAATATCATTGCTCCTTCGATATCGTTTGCAAAGTCGTCGCCAACCATAATAGTGCTGCTCTTTGTACCTTTAATTGCATTAAGAGCTCTTTTGAAAATTATAGGTGAAGGTTTATGTACTCCTTGTTCTTCTGAGATCAAGATAGCATCAAAAAAATGAGCTATTCCTGAATTAGATAGTTTCTTATATTGAACCTCTTTGAAGCCGTTGGATATAATGGCCATACTGCATCCCTTTTGGTTTAATTTTTCCAAGACATCTTTTGCATGTGGCATGAGTGCTGTTTGGTATGGCATATTGTCTAGATAATCATCTCCAAAATTTTCTGCTAATTTTTTGTTATCAATTTGAAACTCAAGAAAAGTTTGCCGAAACCTTTCACTTCTTAACATTTTTTTAGGTAGCTCTCCTTTCTCATATTGAAACCACAGTCTATTGTTTATATTATAATACTTTGTGTAAAAATCGTTTTTATCTATATTGTTATAGTTATATTTATCTAGAAGCGAGTCAATATTGGTTCTGGCATTTTTATCGAAATCCCATAATGTGCGATCGAGATCAAATAATATATATTTGTACTCTTTTTTTAGTATTCCGGTTTGTGTAAAGCAGTGTTGACTCATATTATGCTTTGTGTTGTAGAATTGAATTTATTTTGTGTAATAATCTATCATTTTGTTTATGGCAGATATGCATACAGGACAAAATTGGGGAGCATTGTTAGTTTTCATTCTGCAATTAAGAGCACATCTGTAAATGCCTTTTGCCATGTATCCACCTCCTTCAAAAATGCCTGCTTTGCCCGATTCAACTAGGGTAGACCATTTTTTTTCAAAGTTTACAAGTGTAGTTATATTTGGTTCCCAAGGCTCAAGTGAAAGGTTGTAAAAATTTTCGTAGGCTACTTCGGAAGAGTAGTACTCATCGGCAAGACCAGCAAAGCTATGGCCAAATTCGTGCACAAAAACTTCTGGAGTTGTTTTATGAGAGGCTATACTTAAACCGTAAAAGTTGTAGATACCACCTCCACCATATTTATCTGTGTTAACAATTACGTATAAAGCATCGTAAGGAATATTTGAAGCAGCAGAAGCAACTATGCTTTGGTCTGGTGCAGTAAGATATCGATTAATGTTAAAAGTATAAAAGCTGGACGATAAAGCTGTATTTTTCCAGATATTGTTATTGGGAATATCTGTTCCAGAATCAGTGGAAATAGCCTGAACTGCCCAAATATTAAAATCACTCTTTCTTGATTTATATGGTTCTATATCAAAGAGATATTTGGTAAATAATGAAGCATCATT
>Ga0265294_10006332_pt1 | contig 14238 bp, 8 predicted proteins | sample MunlanPumphouse3_FD_192504 | JGI IMG/M metagenome (GOLD analysis project Ga0265294, IMG submission 192504) | Groundwater microbial communities from a municipal landfill in Southern Ontario, Canada - Pumphouse #3 | ecosystem: Environmental > Aquatic > Deep subsurface > Groundwater | place... | reverse complement strand
AATATTGTGCCACCAAGCCATGCAAAACGGCCTGCCCCTGTGATTGTTCACCGGCAGATTTTATGATGGCTGCTTCTGGAGGGAGCCCTTCGGACTTTAAACGAGCTGCAGGAATCATCCTGGCTTCCAACCCTCTGGGGGGGATCTGTGGTGACGTTTGTCCGGATCATCACTGCGTAGCCGCTTGTTCCCGGGAGAAGTTTGACAATCCGATTCAGATACCTGCAGTTCAGGCCACGATAATCAAAAAAGCCCGTGAACTGGGCGTTTCCCCTGAGTTTGAGCTTCCCCAGGTTTCTGGACCAAAGATCGCCATCGTAGGTGGAGGTCCTGCTGGAATCGGCACTGCAGTAGCTCTGAGGCAACTGGGCTACAATCCCGAGGTTTTCGATGCCGATGACTTGGGTGGCCAGGCTGCCCTGATCCCAGAAGCCAGGCTGGATCGTGGCATGCTGATGTCCGATCTGATGTGGGTTTTGCAAACCTTCAGGATTGTGCATCACAAGCAGCAGATCATGAATCCCAAAGACCTGTTGAATCAGGGCTTCCAGGCCGTAGTCGTAGCAGGAGGCTTGAATGATCCCATCCGGCTGAACATCCCCGGTGATGAGACTGCCCTTTATGGCATGGACATTTTGAAGCAACCCGGCTGTTACCTTTTCAAAGGTAAAAGGGTGGCTCTGGTTGGCGGAGCGATTGCCGCTGATCAGGCTTTGACCATCGCCAGGGCTGGCGCTGCCCATGTGGAAATGATCACTCTGGAAAGCTTCCCGGAGATGCCTCTGACCAACAGTGAGAAGGAAATCCTGATTCAGCACAATGTACAATTCAGCCATCGTTGCCGCATCGCCGAGATTATCAACGAAGCTGGCAAAACCGTTGGTATCAAAATGCAAAAGGTCTATCTGCCCGCCGGAGAGAGCTTCCACCCCTCCAGGATTCGTGATGAAGAGGATTCCACCCAGATGTATCGCCCCTTTGACCTCGTGATCATCGCCGTGGGCAATCGCCCTGCCTTCCGGATTGAAGGAGATGGTATATATAGCACCGGAGATATGGTGAATGGTCCTTCGACCGTGGTTGAAGCAGTAGCCTCAGGTAAGAATATCGCCTTCCAGATTGATGCCGATATACGCAAGCAAGCCTTTGAAAAACCAGAGAAGGCCACTAAAAGCACACTCAGCATTCCCGGCTGGAAAAAGCATCCTGTCTCTCTGGAGACGGATTTCTTTGGCCGCAAGATGATTTCACCCTTCATCCTCTCTGCAGCTCCTCCTTCAGATGGATATGAACAAATGAAGAAGGCTTACGAAGCTGGCTGGGCGGGCGGCATCATGAAAACATCCTTTGACAACCTGGACATCCATATCCCCAATGAATACATGTTTGTTTGGGGAGACAAGCGCAAGACTTTTGCCAATTGCGACAACGTCTCCGAGCATCCCCTGGACCGAGTGTGCGAAGAAGTATCCCGTCTGGTGCAGGAATATCCTGATCGTCTGACTATGGCCTCAACCGGTGGTCCTGTCACCGGCAATGATGCCACGGACAAAGCAGGCTGGCAATCCAACACCAGAAAGCTGGAAGCCGCAGGCGCGATGGGCATTGAATACAGTCTTTCCTGCCCTCAGGGTGGAGATGGCACGCATGGCGACATCGTGGCGCAGGATGCCAGGCTTACTGCAAAGATCATCGATTGGGTGATGGAGATCTCCGATCCCAATATCCCCAAACTATTCAAATTAACCGGCGCCGTAACCGCTATTTATCCCATCATCAGTGCCGTGAAAGAAGTGTTTGACCGCTATCCGGGCAAGAAAGCGGGCGTTACCCTTGCCAATACCTTCCCCACCCTTGGGTTCAGACCTTCCTCCGGTAAATGGGATGAAGGCATCATCGTGGGCATGAGCGGTGAAGGAGTGCTACCCATCAGCTACCTCAGTCTTTCACGGGCTGGAGGTATGGGAGTCTTTATCTCCGGTAATGGTGGAGCTATGAATCATCATGATGCTGCCAACTTCCTGGCCCTGGGCGCTGGAAATGTCCAGTTTTGCACCCTTCCGGAGCGTTATGGTTATGGCATCATTGACGATTTGACCAGCGGCCTCTCACATCTGCTGCAAGAACGCCAGATTGCCTCTGTGCAAGAGCTGATAGGAATTGCGCAGCCCAAACCGGTTACCGACTTCATGGATATCCCCTTCAAACACAAACATTCTGCCCTGAAGGATAAGGAGCTCTGTGTAAAGTGCGGAAATTGCACCCGTTGCCCCTATCTGGCGATAGAGCTTGATAACGAAGGATATCCCACAACCGACGAAGATAAATGTATGGGCTGCAGTCTCTGTGTACAGCTATGCTGGACTGATGCCCTGGAAATGGTAAACAACAAATAATCAGGATGTTATGATGAAGTGTTTCAGGCTGCTATTGATCATTTTTGCCCTGCTGCTGTCATTTGCGCTCCACGCTCAGAGCAACTCAGTCTTTGAGCTTGCCGAGAAGGACAGCACGATTGTGCGCGCCCCAGTGGTCTTTGAAGACCAGGTGATCTTTTATATCTATAGCAGCCTGGGCAGCTTTTCTCCCTTTGAACGCTCTTCCATTGTGGGCAAACGGCTGGAGGAGCTTAGTCTGGAAAAGGTCTTGTTCCGCGATAGTCTGAACATCGTGGAACGGGATGGTGAATATACCATCCGCTACCTCGAACGCCCAATCTTCACGGTTAGCAAAGCCGATTCCCTGATTCTGCAGAAACCTCTGAAAGATATAGCCACGGCATATCATGAAGCTATTGCCACGCAGTTCATCCCCCGTTTCATGCATTTAAACCTGAGGCAAAACATAATTATCATAGTACGTAGCGTGTTTTTAGCGCTTTTCGTAGCGTTTATTGCAGGATTTTTATTCAGGATGCTCACCCGTTTGATAAGCTTCCTCTCCGCGCTGATCCAAAAGGTCAAAGATGCCAATGCTGATGGTTTTGTGTTCAAGGGCATCCGCATCCTAAGCGCTGACCAGTTTATCCGGGTGGCAAAAACCCTGTTGGGATTCATCCGCTTCATTCTGATGCTTACTCTGGGCTATTTTACGCTGTATTTCCTGCTGCTGGTGATTCCCCCCACCCGGCATATTGCCAGACAGTTGCAGGCATACATCATGAGCCCCTTGTTGGATGTGGGCTCGGCAATTCTGAACTACCTACCCAATCTGTTTTTTATCACCATCGTGGTGATCGTAACCCGCTATATCCTCAAATTCCTGCGTTATCTCTTTGATGAGATTGAGAAAGGACACATCCACTTCAAGGGATTCTATCCTGATTGGGCTGATTCAACCTATCAGATCGTGAAGTTTTTGATCATGTTCTTTGTGGTCGTGATCATCTTTCCCTATCTTCCTGGATCCGGATCGCCCGCCTTTCAGGGCATCTCGATCTTTGTGGGTGTGCTGTTTTCCCTGGGCTCTTCTTCGGCAATTGCCAATATCATCGCTGGCATCATCCTCACTTATATGCGGGCATACCGCATTGGTGACTTCGTGAAAATCGGCGATAAACAGGGGATTCTGATCGAGACAACTTTGTTGGTCGTGCGCATCAAAACTGTCAAAAATGAGGAAGTGAGCATCCCCAATGCCATCGTTTTGGGTGGGAATATCACCGATTTCAGCAGCTTTGCCCGTGAGGGTAATCTCTTGCTGCATACAAAGATAACCATTGGCTATGATATCCCCTGGCAAAAGGTTTCTGAACTTCTGGTTTCCGCAGCCCTGCGCAGCCATGGCATCAACAAAAGCAAGCCTCCCTTTGTAAACGTGAGCTCCCTTTTGGATCACTATGTGGAATATGAGCTGAATGCCTACACTGATAATCCCAATACCATGCCACTCACCTATTCTGAATTACACCGCAACATCCTGGATATCTTTGCTGAAGCTGGAATCGAAATCATGAGTCCCATGTATAATGCTGTCCGGGATGGCAATGCCATCACAATTCCGCCTACTGGCAGCAATCCCTGAGTATGTCCAAGAACTTTGGGGATTCTATAGAATCAAACCCATGGATTACCCCCAGTGCTCGCCCCAGGGTTTAGCTCTGGTTTGGCTCAACTTTAGCCGAAGATCATCCCGTGGCAGGGCGAGAACATGGGGTAAAACCGAGCCAAAGCTAAGGCAAAGCCAGATGGAAGAAGGTAGAGTGAAGCTTATGGTAGATTAAAAGGCAAGCACCAGCAGAGCTTGTAGATCATCCTTACTGAGTTTGAACACTTCTCCCAGTCCCCTGGGGGCTCCCGAGAGGATGATCTCCACCAGGGTGGGTAGCTCTGGATCTTTGATCCCCAAATCCCTGAGCGAACCGGGCATTTCCCATTCTTCCAGCTTACCACGGAACTTATGCAGAGCCAGGGAAACGCTATCCTCGGCCCAGACCTCCTTTGCCCAAGCCGCAAAACGGGCGGGAGCACGATCACTGACATAGCCGATCCAGGCCGGAAAGATCACTCCCAGACCTTCTCCATGGGCAATCTCCTGATGCAATGCAGAAAAAGAGTGTTCGATAGCGTGACAAGCCCAGTCGCCTCCATTCAAACCAATCCCGCTTGTGCCGTTCAAGGCCAGAGTGGCAGCCCAGGCAAGATTTGCCCGGGCTTCATAATCCCCTGCATTGAGCTTGAGGCGGTCGGTCATTTCCACTATCGTCTTCAGCAAAGCTGCATTGATCGCCAGAGTGCTTTTGGCTGTATCATTAGCAAAGTAGAATTCCAGAATATGCGCAATTGCATCTATCGCTCCGCTGGCAGTTTGCCGAAAGGACAGGGTGAATTGGACACTGGGATCAATGATGCTAAGCCGGGGGTAGATCAGAGCTGAAGAAATTCCCCATTTCTGGGTTGTATCATTGTTGGTGATCACCGCATTGCCGTTCATCTCACTACCGGTAGCCGAAAGAGTCAGCACTGTATAAATCGGTAAAGCCTGCTTCACCTGTTCAGAGCCCCGAAAGGCATTCCAGATATCGTTCAGATAGAATCCTGCTGCAACGGCTTTGGCACTATCGATCACCGAACCACCACCCACCGCCAGAATTGCATCCACTTGCAGTTCCCTGGCCAAAGCAATCAGTTCGCGAACCTTGTCCAATCTGGGATTCGCCTGCACACCCCAGCTTTCGCTGATCACAATCCCTGCCTTTTGCAGGCTATCGGTGACTTGTTCATAGACGCCATTGGCTTTGATGGAACCACCTCCAGCAATCAACAGACAGTGCTTGATGCCATCGGCAACCAGTTCAGGGCCCAAAAGCTTGATCTGCCCTGCGCCAAAAATGATCTTGGTAGGATTCTTAAAACTGAAGGCTTGCACAATTCCTCCAAACTCTGATATCTTGTGTCATTATAAATCCAGGCTGAAGCCCAGCAAAGCATAGTGAACTGCGGCAAAGGTATAGACTTCGTCATTGTCAGAGCCGCCTTCCAGAAATCTGTATCCAAGCCGCAGCTTTGTGCGGCTGCTAATCGTCATATCCATGCCGACAAACACATCTTCTGCCCTGCCATAGGGAGAAGCCAATCCTTCGGCTTCAAGAACTGCCACCAGCTCTTCCATGATGGGATATGCCGCATTGAGGCTCAATAGAGGTACAAAGCCAGTATTGGTTTTGCTGGCTTTATTGGTGCCGTCATTGAGACTGATCTCGGCATCCCGCAGCTTCAGGGATGCTCCCACCGCAGTGATCACACCCAGAGGTTTGGGGAAAAAGTAACGGTATTGCAAACGGTAGGAATCAAACCGGTAAACGGCGTCAATCTCTGCACCCGCGGCAAAGGTCTCGTTTTGATATATGATATCGCGATCAAAGCTCCCTTTTGGTTTTAAAGTGAGGGGAGCTGCCATAAGCGATATCTGATGGCGGGGATGCGGTTTATAATGGATTTGCAGCCGGGAGCTGAACACAGGATCTGCGGAGAGATCGTCCTTGAGTGAAAACATTGAATGAATGTCATCGTCATTGGGAATGCGGACATCATTGTAGCCTGAGATTGCCAGCCCCAACTCGGTGCTGATGCTCAGATCAATTTCCGCCCCAAGCCCAAAGCCCAACATGCACAAGATAATCGTTATGAAAATCAGTTTCATTTCTGCCTCTATAGTCTCGTAATGTATCTATAAGATACCGTGAATCAGCGATATGGCAAATGAAACCCACATTCTGAAACCATCTGGAACCAGGAATACCTGGTAAATCAAGCTACGTGACCGGTAAGACAAAATGCAGCGTGGGTGGATGATTTTTATTGACATATTGGGCTATTGACATTGTGTGGAATACATAGGTGGAAAAAGAAATGGAAATCATCAAGACCACAAATTTGATCAAAGATTACAACCTTGGTAAGGTGAAAGTAAGAGCTTTAGATGGCATCGATCTCGTTATTGAAGCGGGTGAATTTGTAGCCATCATGGGACCCTCAGGCTCGGGGAAAAGTACCCTGATGCATATTATCGGCTGTCTGGATTCTCCCAGCGGTGGCGATTACTTTCTGGATGGAGATTTGGTGAGCAAATTGCCCCGGCATGCTCTGGCTGGAATCCGTAATCGCAAAATCGGCTTTGTGTTTCAATCCTTCAACCTGCTGCCCCACCTAAGCATATTGAAGAATGTGGAGCTTCCCTTGATGTATTCTGGATCCAGCCCCCGCACCCGCAGACATAAGGCTGAGGAGATTTTGAACAGCGTTGGCCTTAGCGATCGCCTCAGACACAAACCCAACGAACTATCAGGAGGTCAAAGACAGCGGGTGGCAATTGCCAGGGCGATTGTGAATACACCCTCAATTCTTCTGGCGGATGAGCCTACCGGAAATCTGGATTCCCAAGCCGGAGGTGACATCCTGGAAATCTTCAACAACCTTCACAGTCAGGGCAATACCGTGATTATGGTCACTCATGATCCGGCAGTTGCAGCCCGGGCAGACCGGATCATCCAGATTCGAGACGGATTAATCGATTATGGCAGTATCGCTGGCTGAATCCCTGCACATCGGAGTGGCAGACATAGCCATGCGCAAGGTGCGCAGCCTGGTTACGGTTTTGGGCATCGTATTGGGCGTAATGTGCATCATGGTTGTGCTGGCAATTGTTGCAGGAATGAACGAGAGCACTCTGAACTGGATGCAGGAACGCGGCGGACTCAGTAAGGTGGAGATTGGTTACAACTGGCAATATGATTTCCGAAAGGGTGGTGATCCCTCGTTCACCCTCGCTGAGCTAAGAAAGCTGCAATCCCTGATACCGGAAGCCAGGGCCTTCAATCCAACCATCAGCTCCTGGAGGAGTAAAACCAGATATCGGGATAAGTATTACAATGCAGGGTGTTTCGGAGTGTTTCCGGATATGCAAATCGTGGAAAACTGGTATCCTGACCGGGGACGTTTTATCAACGAACTGGATGTCCGCGAGAACAACAATGTAGTGGTTTTGGGCTCAGCCGTAGCCGAACACTTCTTTGGCAAGCGCAGTCCGCTGGGACACAGCATTATGATCAACGACCAAATGATGCAAATCATCGGTGTGATGAGCTTTAAATATTGGAAATCCGAAAATCAGATGTGGGGAGAAAACGCTCTGGACTATCTGAACCATCGGATGTATATTCCGCTTTCAACCATGCTCAACAAGATTTCTCCCGGCACCAAAATCGATCAGGTGGAGATCATTGCCGAAAATCCCGATGCTGCTGTTGCACTGAAAAAGAAGCTGGAACCAATCGTCCTGCAACTAAAGGACGGTAAACGGGTGTTCCGGGTAAGCTCAGCTCAGGAGCAAATGGATCAGATGAAACAGAGCTCCATGATCTTTGGCGCAATATTCGTGATGATAGCTGCAATCTCCCTGCTGGTGGGTGGCATTGTAATCATGAACATCATGCTGGCATCGATAAAGGAGCGCACCCGCGAGATCGGAGTGCGCCTGGCTATTGGTGCGCGGCGACGGGATATTTTTGTGCAGTTTATGGTTCAAACCGTTTTGATCACAGCCCTGGGCGGGGTGTTTGGCATTGGGCTGGGTTATGCCATTCTGGATGTGGTGGGTGGCTATCTTGAAATGCCAATGGTGGCTCGCTTTGATATGATCTTTGTAGCCCTGGCAGTATCGGTTGGCATCGGCCTGATCTTTGGGATTGCACCCGCAGTAAAGGCCAGCAATCTGGATCCCGTAATCGCTTTGAGGGAAGAGTAATGGGCAAACGCAAAAGCAACGCCTGGACTGGCCTGAACCGAATCATCTCAGGACTTATTCACGTGATCATCATTGATCTATACAAAATCTATCTCAGCCTGGCCTCCAGTACGCGCCGCAGAAAGATTTTCAAAAGTGTCCGGCACTTTTTAAGCATCCTCTATACGCGGATCACCAAAGAAAAAGTACCTCGCGAAGCCGGGAGCCTTGCCTATGTAACCATCCTGGGCTTCATCCCGTTTATCACCTTCATTGTGATGCTGGCTCCCGATCTCCCATTCTTGAACCTGAAGGATAAGATTGCTGATATTGTTGCCAAAAACTTCATCCCCGGTTCTGCCGAAGCAGTGATGGATATGATCAACGAGATGATTGCGCGCAGAATGGGCTTGAACATCATGGTGTTTGGAATCCTCCTGGTTTCTTCCTATCTGCTGTTCAACAATATCCGCAGTACTTTTGACCGCATTCTCAGCACTCATGCTCCGCAATCTCAGGATATCATCAGTCAGTTTATCAAGTTTTTCGGTACTTTGGTGTTTGGCCTCATTATCATGGTGTTGCTGTTTTCCAGTTCCTCGCTTCCGATAATTTCCAGATTATTGAAGTTTCCGCTTTTCACCTGGCTGACATATATCCTGCCCTTTGTGATGCAGTTTTTTGCATTACTGTTCCTGTATATGCTGATGCCTTCAATCAAAATCCGGCGTTCCAGTCTGATTAGAGGAACCTTCTGGACCACCGTGATCTGGGTGTTGGTCAAATCCGGATTTGATTATTACATCTACAATCTGACCAGTTATCAGGCAGTCTATGGTGTTCTTGCAGCTTTGCCCATCTTTCTCTTCTGGATCTATATAAACTGGCTGATCATCCTGGGGGGAATTGTTTTGGTGAGCATCATTGATAATCGCGATAGTGAAGAAGTTATCCAGAAGGTACCTCAACACGTTGTGCGGATTAGTCTGGAAATGTTCAGCGACGAAAAGCTGAACCAAAACCTGACCAGCTACATCAGTAGAAAAGATATTAAAGATTTGGTCGAACTCATCGACAAGGACGGATCTCATGAATAAATACGCACTAATCAGTGTGTCCAACAAAACCGGAATTGAAACCCTCGCCATGGAATTGGAAAGCTTGGGTTACAAGATTTTATCCACATCAAACACGGCAAAACACTTGAAGCAGTTTTGCCGCTCCCTGGTTCAGGTAAGTGATTATACCGGTTTCCCGGAAATCCTCAATGGCAGAGTGAAAACCCTGCATCCAAAGATCCACGGAGCCATCCTGGCAGACCGGGATAACGAGCAACACTTGCGCAGTCTGGAAGAACACGGCATTGATCATATTGACATTGTGGTGGTAAACCTCTATCCTTTTGCCAATGTGCGGATGAAGGAAAACGCAAGTCATAGCGAGATAATCGAGAACATCGACATCGGTGGCCCCAGCTTGATCCGTGCGGCAGCCAAGAACTTTCGTAACGTCACCGTGCTCTGTGATCCCAAGGATTATGCTCCCACGCTTGAGCATTTAAAACAGGATAGCCAGGTTCCCGAATGCTGGAGCAGCTATCTGGCTCAGAAAGCCTTTGCTTTGGTCTCCCATTATGATGCTATTATTGCCGAATATCTGGAGGATTTTCGCTGCGACCAGTATCCTGAACCAGAAATGCCTCCATACCTGGATCTTAGCTGCAGCATGCATCAGGCTCTACGCTATGGTGAAAACCCCCACCAAAAGGCTGCTTTCTATACAAATCGTCCCGATGGATGGGAATGTCTGCATGGCAAGGAACTCTCCTTCAACAACATCCTGGATATCGATGCCTCTCTGCGCGCCATCCGGCTCTTCCCGGAACCCACGGTAATCATCATCAAGCATTGCAATCCCTGCGGCATTGGCAGCGGCAACAACCTCGCCGAAGCATATCGTAAGGCCTTTGCCACCGATACAGTGGCTCCCTTTGGCGGAATTGTGGTCGTCAACCGTAAGCTTGATCTGGAAACAGCGGTCATGATCAACCGCATCTTTACAGAGATCATCATCGCTCCAGGCTATGAAGATGGAGTAATGGACGTTTTGGTCAAAAAGAAAAGTCGCAGACTGATCTCCTATAACCCCTCCTTCCTGATCAAACCGAGCAATACCTATGAAATCAAAACCATGCAGTGGGGATATCTTGCCCAAGAATGGGACACCGTTTCTGAAAGCATTGATAACTGGATGGTTCCCACCCATCGCCAACCTACTCAAGAGGAGTTTGCCGCGATGATTTATGGTTGGAAAGCAGTTAGCCTGCTGAAATCCAATGCCATCGCCCTGGCCAAAGCAGATCAGATCCTTGGTTTGGGAATTGGTCAAACCAGCCGCATTGACAGCACCTCGATCGCCCTCTGGAAAGCAAAGAAGTTTCATCACGAGCTTAGTCAGGCCATTTGCGCTTCCGATGGCTTCTTTCCATATCGGGACAGCATCGACGAACTCTATCAGGCAGGCGTCAAAGCCGTGATCCAACCCGGGGGCTCCAAAGGTGACGAAGAATGCATCCACGCCTGTGACGAACTTGATATGACCATGATCTTCACCGGATACAGGCACTTCCGCCATTAAAATGTTTGACAGAATTGGTCTGCCCAAAACATTGACCCCAGCCCTTGCGGAGATGTGTCCGAGTTGGCTGAAGGAGCACGATTGGAAATCGTGTAAACGTGCGAGCGTTTCTAGGGTTCGAATCCCTACATCTCCGCCACTTTTATGTGTGGATGAATATCTCAATTCTCCTGAAATGGAGCACAGAAGTCCCGTTTCCCCCAGAGTATTTTCACCAATTTATACATTCAATTTATCAAGGAGGCTCAAATGAGCACCACTACCAAAACCCTTTTAATCATATTCGCTGTAATCATCCTGCTAATCGGGATGTCCTGGTGTACAGGAAAACAGTTGGGCAAGTATGCCAGCGTTCAAAACAAAGCTATCCTTTCGGATAATAGCTGGCTGAGCATCAATCCCAGCGGGATTCTGGCAGAATACAACGAAGTGCTACCCATGGCTTTCATGGGCAAGAGCATGAGTAACAGCGTTCAAAACCTGAGCGCAAAAATCCGCCATGCTGCCAATGACAAAAGGATCAAAGGCTTGATCCTGGAACCCAGAATGCTACAGCTTTCATATGCCGGATTGCACGAACTGGGCTTGAGCATCCAGGACTTCAAGCAGAGCGGAAAGCCTGTCTATGCTTTTGGAGATTACCTCACTCAGGCGGATTACCTGCTTTGCTCTTTTGCCGATAAAATCTATATGGAACCATCTGCCTCAGCGGGGATGATGCTGACCGGAACTTCAGCCAATATCTTGTTTTATAAAGAAATGTATGACAAACTGGGCATCAAGATGCACGTGATTCAAGCTGGCGAGTTTAAGGGAGCCGGCGAGCCCTATAGCCAAACCTCCCTCTCTGAAGGCACCCGTCAGAACATCGCTGATGCACTTTCTGACCGCTTTGAACTGCTGCTTTCTCTGATCGCCGAAAACCGTAAACTCACCAAAGATGACGTCCGCTCCATTTACAACAATCGTGAAGGACTCTTTATTCTGGCCAATCAGGCAATTGAGATGGGCCTGGCAGATGTTGCCAGCTCCCGCAGTGAGATGATGGACACTCTGGCGATTGATGATGATAAATTGTTCAAGATTGCGGATTATCAACCCACTAAAAAGCTTGGAAATGCCAACCAGATCGCAATCGTATATCTCAACGGAGCAATCAGTCCCGGCCCCTCTTCTTACAATCAAAGCATGATATCCCATGCCAAGGTCAAGAAGATTACCGAAGATCTGATTGATCAGGACAGGGTGAAAGCCGTTGTTCTGCGTATCGACAGCCCCGGTGGCAGCGCTCTGGAAAGCGAGCTGATCTATCAGGAACTGCTGAAACTGAAAGCTAAGAAGCCCATCCTGGTCTCAATGGGAGGAACCGCCGCTTCCGGAGGTTACTACATCTCCTGTGCTGCAGATCACATCATGGCTGATCCAGGAACCCTCACCGGTTCGATTGGCGTGATTATGGTGCTTCCCGAAGCTACCAATCTCAGCCGCAAAATCGGACTGCGTTCTCAGACCATTAAATACGGCAAATATGCTGGTGCTCTTAACCTCTTGGAACCCCATTCACAGGATCTTTTGAACTCTCTGAAGCAAAGCTCTGTAGCCACCTATGATGAGTTCAAGGCCCGCGTGATGACCGCCCGCAAGATCCCCGTTGATAAGATCAACAGCGTTGCTGAAGGGCGCATCTATAGCGCTGAGGATGCTCTGGCAATCACACTGATTGATGAGATTGGATCACTTGAGGATGCCACCGGGAAGATCGCCGAAATTGCTGGCATTAGTGATTATGACACTGTGAATTACCCCATGAAGAAATCCTTCTTTGAGGCTCTCAAGGATTCCGATTTCTTCAGTATGACTCTGCAGAGCATTCTTGATCCCAATCTCTTTGACCTTCAGAAACTTGCTGCCCGCCATGTAGAACACATTGAGCCCGGAACCTGGCAATACCTGATGTCCGTTATGGTGGACTGATATGCGCAAGGATAATGTGAATACCGAGATCATCGTCAATGTCCACCCCCTCGAAAAGCGGGTGGCAGTTCTGGAAGATAACCGTCTGGTGGAACTATTTGTCGAACGCAAAGACCAGCAAAATCCGGTGGGCAACATCTACAAGGGCATCGTCAAAGACGTCCTGCCCGGGATGGGTGCCGCCTTCATCGAGATTGGTCTGGAACGCACAGCCTTTTTACATTATAGCGATATTGTGCAGGACTTTCTGGAAATCTATGAGGACGAAAAACCCCGCAAACACCTGAATCCATCCGATAGTTCGCAGATCGGCAAATTGCTCAAACCCGGTCAGGAAATCGTGGTTCAGGTACATAAAGGACCCATCGGCTCCAAGGGGGCGCGTCTGACCGGACAGATCTCCGTCCCTGGAAAGTACCTTGTGCTCTTCCCGAACAAGAACAAGATCGCTATCTCGCGCAAAATATACTCCCAAAGCGAACGCAATCGCATCCGCAATCTGCTCAATGATATCAAGGATCCGGAATATGGCTTGATCGTGCGCACCGAAGCCGAAGGTAATGATGAGGATGATTTTCGCAATGAATACAAAGCCCTTGCCAAAACCTGGCGCTTGATCGATAAACAGCTCAAATATGCCAAAGCCCCAGTCTGTGTTTTTGAAGAAAATGCCCTGGAGAACTATCTCATCCGCGATCTCTTTGGTGAACACGTAGATCGCCTGGTGATCGACGATAAGGCATTCTATAAAAGCATTATCAGCCAATTGGAAGATATCTCGGCAGACCTGATCCCCTCGGTGGAGCTATACAAGGAAGATAGCCCAATCTTTGACGCCTGGTCTATCGAGAAGAAGATCGAAACCATCTTCCACTCCCGCATCTATCTCCCCTCCGGTGGGAATATCAAGATCGAACAGACCGAAGCCCTGGTGGCAATTGATATCAACACCGGCAGCTTCACCGGCAAAAGCCACTATGAAGAAACTGTGCGCAAAACCAATCTCGAAGCTGCTGCAGAATCTGCCCGTCAAATCCGTCTGCGTGATCTATCCGGAGTAATCGTGATCGACTTTATCGACATGAGTGATGAAAAAGCCAAAACCGAGGTCTTGGAAATTCTACGTAAAGGGCTCAGACGCGACCGCGCCAAAAACAAGGTCTATCCCTTTACCGATCTGGGCATGGTGGAAGTTACCCGCAAGCGCATGCGCAGCACTATCATGGCAAAGTTCTCCGATCCCTGTCCCTTCTGCAATGGCAGCGGGCGTATCATCAGCAAGGATGCCGTCACCATGCGTATCTATCGCTGGCTGGTCAGAAGTGAATACTTCATTCGCAATAAACACCTGCGCATCATGGTACACCCTGATTTACTGAATCATATCAAAAATCACAACGAAGA
>Ga0265294_10006330_pt1 | contig 14242 bp, 35 predicted proteins | sample MunlanPumphouse3_FD_192504 | JGI IMG/M metagenome (GOLD analysis project Ga0265294, IMG submission 192504) | Groundwater microbial communities from a municipal landfill in Southern Ontario, Canada - Pumphouse #3 | ecosystem: Environmental > Aquatic > Deep subsurface > Groundwater | place... | reverse complement strand
TCCCTCGAACTTACGTTCGCAACGTTCGCAACGTTCGCAACGTTCCCATGTACTCTATACTTATACCTATAGGAAATATCATCTAACATATTCCGCAACAGTTTTACGGGTTATTGGAACTTTTATGCGTACGTGTCAAAACTTCTTTCAGCTTCACTGTCATCATCCTTTCCTAGCTGTATATTATGGTCAAAATCACGTTCCCTATTAGGTGTGTTATCCTTGCTATCGTTTACGTCAAAAACTACCTTTTCAACGCATTCCACGTCAGGAACTTTAACCCCATTTCCTTTCACTTTTTGTGGTCTAAATGGCACTTTTTCCGTAAATATCTGTAACATTTCCTAAAAAAAATCCATTATGTAATCCATTTCCAATCCTTCATCCAACATCATTTCCTCGATGTCTGTATACGATGCACCTTCCGCAATCATGTCATCAAACTGGGAACCAATCCTATTTACTTCACAAGTAGCTTCCACTTTAGTCAAGTCATCACGTTCCTGAATTACTTTATGTATGTTTTCCGCCATTATAATCTTCTCCTTCCATACTGTACTTTCTTCTTAGCATTTATTCCTAGTATCTCCCATGCGTGTCCTTCCGTAAACATTCCTCCCATACGTTCTTTAACTAATTCCAAATGCTCGATACATTCTACGGAATTCAACTCAGCTATGAACTTGTCGACTATTTCCCTTTTAAGTCTGTACTCTTCCGCTTTACGTGCTACATTTTCTGGCATATTTGTTCCTCCTTATATTGGTCTTCCATCTAACAATACTAATACATGTAAATATTCCTCTGACCTGCTCTTTCCAATTTCAAGTATCATGGAATCTTTATCCATGTACTTCACGAATTGCTCTTTTCCATTTGATATTATGTCTACCCCATTCCACCAAAATGTTCCACTTATTGTACCATCGGAATTTGTGGTCAAATCATACACATCTTGGAACTTCTGAATCCCATCGGAATTATATACTGGAATGCGATACCATTCCGTTTGTTCTTTTGTTGACATTATTTCCTCCTTAAACCCATATTTCTAACTGAACTATTCTTCCATTCTTTGGCAGTAGGAATATACTGCACCAACCAAAGTCTATTTCCACCTTTGCATAATTTCCATTCATGTAAATTGTTGGCATTGTTCCTCCTTTAACTTGGTGTATACGTAACAGGCTTTCCATCTTTTTCACAAAGGATGACGGAAACCTCGTATCGCTTCTTCGCTTTGAATTCCACTGATGCTCTGATTTGTGCATCATAACTGGAATCGGCATAAACTTCCAATTGTTTTCCTCGATAAAATGCTAGGTATCCGTTCATACGATTTCCCCATCGTAATCTTCATAAGTATTTTCCATCATTTCCTCCTTATTCATTTGCATACATCTGTTCCCCAAATTCGTTGTACTGTGGCTGATACTTCCCTGGTTCCTCCTTTCTCATTACCCAACGTGCTTCCGCTGATGCGTCAGAATCATCATCGCGGAAATCTTGATTGTATACCCATTCCTCGCAATATGGACATGTAGTTCCATCTTTACCTTTAGGAATTGCTACGTATTCTTCACAATTTTCACACAACCAATGTTCCATGTTTACCTCCTTTATCTAATCTTACCTAATTTTACCATTTCCTAGTAGTTACTACTAATGCTAATTTCTAAATGTAATTCCACAATATACAACTGGGCGTTCATACATTCCATTAGTTTCCCTATAAATGACTGCTGTATATTCCTTGTAATCTCTAGTGAAATGGAATCGTACCATTTCCCCGTAATCAATGCTACGGAACGCATCCCAATGGGCTACCAAATCTTCAGCTTCCAATGCTTCGTTCAACGTGTGGAACCAATTAGGTTTACTCATGTTTCCCATCTTTCACCCATCCTTTCCTAATCATATTACGTTCCACATCAGCGTTGCGATATGCGGAATCTGGACAATACTTGCACAACGGAACTTCATCTACCATATTACACTTTCCATTTAAACAGGGTTTACACATAATTTCCTCCTAATCGAATAGTATATCAAGATATGCACCTTCCACAAACTCATCAAGTTCCTCACTATCAAGTCCAAGTTCAATTCCCTCCAAATAAGCCTCATGTATTACGGAATCTGTAAGTCCCATTTCCTACCTCCTTTCTATTAACTAATACAATTTTACCATTTCCTAACTGAACTTAAACATGTTGTTTTTCTGGTGTAATTCCTACAAAATTATGTAAAATTACATAATTCCATTCAAAACCTTTTTTATATTCCATCAGTACGCTACATATAATGTTCCTTACTAATGGAAGTACACTGTATATAGCGTGAAAATATTCCTTGACAAATGTTCCAAAATGGTGTATAATATGAGCATAAGCGAATAAACGGGAAACTGAAAGTTTACCATTTAATTGAGGAACGAAATTAAATGTTCACGTACATACTTTTCCTTAGTTTACTATTCCGATTAATGAACAACTGTATCAACTTTCCCACTGTTAATTCCACAACTGAAATTTCCATTTATTCCAATTGGAAGTTCCGTTGGAAGTTCCAACATGACATTTCACTGAACAGCGATTGGAATTTTACCCCTCAGTTCCAATGGAAGTTCCTAATGATGTTCTGATGAACAGCCGAACTATATTTGCCCTGGGAATTTCCAATGGTGCTACAATGGAAAACAGACGTCTTTGTCTGTAATCCATTGTTTAAAGGAGGAACTATTTAGTGAATAATTCTATTAATTCCGCATCTGACATTTCAGGAACTGCTAACTGCATATTGGTTAGTCTTGTATCGGAACTGACTGGCTTAATTAAGTGTAGCGAACGATGCGGAAGTATCAACTTGTCTGTTGGCGTTGCGAATACGAAAACTGCGTGGTCTTCCTCTGGCACATCATCCCAAAACCTTGTGGGCTTACTTCCGGCGTACATACATACCCCATTAGCGTGACTATATTTATTTCCAACTTGTAACTGTGATTTATCCATTTCCTTACCTCCTGATTTATTTGCCCATTTTGGGTATGATATAAGTATAGCTCTTCCTAGTTTGGTTGTAACATGGTGTTTTTATGGTGTATGTTTAATGTTCCTTACTAATCCTTCAAATTCTCGGAACCACCCAATATGTTTGCCCCTGGAAATTAACTCACCATTTGGCATAAGTATACATTCCAGATTACACATAATTATATTTTTAGGAATCTCTGTTATTATTTTACCCATAATTCCCTCCTAACTTCCTATATATTTTAATAATGCAAGTATACACAGTATAACAAGCGTGAATCTTATAATTCCATCGATGATTATAACGGCTATTTTCATTTCCAATCATCCTCTTTATCTATGGTATTACTTAAATTGTAGGAACTTAATGTACGTGGTGCAGATATTGGAACACCTGAACCAATTTGTACTTTAACTTCCCCATCTTTTTTGGTGTATCTTATTCCATTGTGTAGACTTTCCCCTGTTTTAAAATTCCAAAAGATTTCACATTCCTTGAACGTAGGTAGTAACTCGGAAATCTCACAGCCATACCATTGTGCAATGCGGAACAGCTTATCTAATGGGATAGTCCTTCCTAATTCATACTGTACATACAATTCAATAGGTATTCCAAATAACTTAGATGCTTCTGTAGTGGAAAGTAAATATCGTTTACGCATCAGGTTCAATCTACTTCCTATTATTATGTACATTCTTTTCCTATTTAACATAGCTTCATTATTCCTTTCACAATCATTACCCAAAGGAAACAATTTAATAGTAGTATTAGTAACAAAGTTCCATTTAGTTTCATCGCATTGTTCCTACTGCTCGGAATCCCATAAACAGCAACATATAAACGACCCCTGCTATGTTCCAGTTGTGTCGCATAGTAGCTAGTAACACCACCACTAAGGGAATGGCAAAATACATGAATGCACGTGTTCCACTTAGCTCGTCAAACTCTCTATTTAATCTCTTTAATAATTTAATCATCGGTTCCTCCTTTTACCAACTATTTAGGTTCCTAATATAGTTTTCGTTCCTTGACAATGCTTCTTGACAAGCCTTATATATTCCACTATGTACAATTCTAAATGCCCGATATGCACCATACTTGGAAGCATACGTTGAATATTGTAGTATTCCACTATTTAATGCACAAAACGCTTCAACTTCCTCACTTCGGTCTTTAAAGATATTTGCGGAAGTGAAGTTGTAAATTCCTACTTGCCCATACTTATCAGTGCCACATGTTTTATGGAAATCAACTAATGTATTCTTGATGTACTCAATCATTTTAATATCCTTTCATTCCTGTCACCTATCACTACAGTTCCTACAACAGTGAAATCTAATATTTCCGATGCAGTCTTGTTGTAAGGAAGACCAATCATTCTTCCATCTTCATTCAGTAGTACAGTCTTTCCGTTGTGGTTGTATACCTCAACGTAACCACCAACAATTTCCTGTGCTTTAGCTAGGGTTAATTTCCCAGTCTTAATGGTCTCTGTTCCATATGCGTTAATTACTCTCATCTTTTTCCTCCACTGAATCTTGGATAATTCCTAATTGGTGAAGAATCTACATCTTCCCAATCATATATAATTCCAGTTCTTTCGGCTTCTGGAAGTGCTTCAATGTAAATTGGCATATCACAGTCTTCCTCTAGGTATACCATTCCATCTAACTCGTAGCTGTAACCTGAAATTTGTTCCAATATTCCTAGTTGGGCTAACTCAACTCTCGGAACTTGTAACCACGCATGACCTGAATCGGAATATATTGTCTTACTCATTTCTTTCCTCCTTATTATTACGTCTGTTAGACGATTACAATAATTATAGCATTTCCTATGTTAGCTGTCAACTCTTATTTAAGTTCCTCGCCATTACTACTATGTAGTGTGGAACTCTTATTTTATGTCGGTTAAACATTAGGAATAATATCCGTTTAATAGTGACCCATCGGAACTTCATAGCTTCAATATTCCAAACAGCCGTTTTATTCCAGGTTTACGGCAGTCATCACATCTTCCATATATTAACCTACCATACTTTCCACAATCTCTACAAATGGAAAAAGTGTGCTTGAATATCATACTAATTCCTTTAATATCCGTTTTAAGGAACTAATATCATAAATCTTTCGTTTATCCTTTTCCAATTTCATTCTCTTAGCCCTAGTTCGTTTCCCTTTTACACGCATGAATACACTTCCATATTCTCTATTCAATTTCTCATTTATTCTTCCAGTATCATTGAATAATACGGAATCAATTACATCATTAACTGTAACTTTAGGGAATATCACGAGTTCCAGCCTTCATCTACTTCCCTGATGGTTAGTATTCTATTTATTTCCAACAAGTCCGTTATGCTGAACACAATACCTGATTTTTCCCAATCATCTATGATTTTATCTAATTCCTTCTGTAGTCTAGCACTTGACATTTTTTCAAATTCCATCATTTCCCTCCTAATATTTCAAATTCAACTTCCAATGGGCATGGTGTACAAGTTGAGGAAGTACATATATTACATGGAGATATATATTTCCCACAATTTGGACAAAGCTGTCTACGGAAATCACGTACAAGTTTTACTTCCTCATCACAGTGTGGACACATTTCCCAAAAGTAGTTCATTTCTTAGGTTCCCTATACCACTCATACTCAACAAATTCCTTACCACATTTCATACATTTCTTCCACACTATGTAACAGTATTCAGGTTCTGGAAATTCATTAAACTCTGAACGCATCCTATATATTCCAGTGGACTTCCGTGATGTAATATCTTTCACGTGCCAACATAGTAATTCCTTAATCCATTTAATCATGACACTTCCCCTTTCATTACTTGAGCTAATGTTCCTTCAAAATATCGGTCACGTTCGACTGGAAGTCCTAAATTGCCACGTAGTTCTTCCAATTCAGATTTATTGAAATATCCTAATTCCCCACCATATCCCAAATCACACCAACCATAAAATGTATCATTCCCATCAAATTCCACAGCATACCAAGTACACTGTGAATCTGGTGTGAAAAATTTGGCTACCACTTCCACTTTGTCCTTAGGTTTCCCATCTGTAGTGCCTATTTTAGGAAATTTCATAGCTTTAGTGATTAGCATGATACAACTTCCAAATTCTTAACTGTATATTCAGTAAGTTTAAATCTACGATGATTCCCAGTATGTTCCACAACTATTGGGTAACGATGACTGCGAGGTTTGATTCCTACTAGTCTGTAGTTACTTCCATTGAACTTCACTGTCTTACCGAATTCCTCAGGGGTGAAACCAAATCTACGACAGTTCTTATTCCAATTAACTTTATCTACATCTTCCGTAGTTGTGCCGGAAGTAGCAGTCAACCTACAACCGAATTGATTACTGGAATATGTTATACTACCCAGTTGGAACTGTATACCTTTCTTAGTACCATAAGCACCTAAAATTGTATTTAATTCCCTTCTAATTACTTCAATATCTGATTTGTCCATTTCCTTACCTCCTATTTTAAGCTAGTTATATAATACCATTTCCTAAAGTATGTGTCAACTATTATTTTTTATTATAAAAGAGGGAAAGAATTAACTTCCCCTCTATAGTTCCTAAATTGTATATCAATCTAACTAATTCTTCCACATTCTACTACTTCACGTTTGTAATTCCTTAAATCATCAATCAATTCATTAAATTTTTCCGTTGCTGATTTAATTCTTTTTTCCAAAATTACATTTGAACTACTTCCATTTTCTATATCGTCAACTATATTTTCCATACATTCTATTAATTCATCCATTATTCCACCCCCTTCCGTTTAAATATTAGGAATACCATCTTACTTGTCTTTCCTTCATCTTTATAGTAAGTTGGTTCCTCGTATAATTCAAAATCAGGTAATAAATGTTTTACTGATTCCACAATAAGTTTATTATGTCTAGGATTTTTAACGGAACGATATGCTATGTTTAACGTGATTCCTATAAATCTATCGGTTTTTCTCCCACATAATTCAATCTCACTAGCAGTGGAATCTTTAAGACTGCCACAGAAGTCTAAAAATGCCACGCCATAGCGTTCCTTACATTCATACAATAAGTAACGTTGCATTGTACCATGGAAGTCATTAGTGCTTAATCCTAAAGATTGATAATCACGTAATGTTCCTTTATCTGATTCAACACAGTATATATCACTAGGAATAGCCCCATTTTTTATAGCTTCCTGTACACATAATCCAAATACACTTGGAAGTGTTAATATCTTTTCCCCCGGAATTACATGTGTAAATAAATTGGAACGTATTTCATCTTTCTTCATTGTCTTATATACAGCAGTTTGGGAATAGTTCTTACTTTTTAACTTGTGACCTTTATTTTTGGTAATCATTTCCTTTGGTATTTCAATTTCTAATAATTCCTCAAGTTTACTAACAGCACTCTTAGGAACTAGTCTCCTTCCTGCTTCAATATTACAGTAGTTACATTGACTTCTTCCTAGTCGTCTTGCTACGAAAACTACTGAATATCCTTTCCTCACTCTAGCCTCTTTTAACATTTCCATTTACCTCTCTTTCATTTATTATATAACTATAATAAATCTTCCGAAGTAATATGTCAAGCATTATTTTACCAATGATTCCAATCTTCAGCATATTTCATATCTTTGGAATATGGAGAACTACTAATCAGTACGTTCCCAACTCCTAGTATATATGCTATTTCCTCAAGAAATTCTGCCTCTGAACTACACGTTACTATTCCTCCATTATGAGTGAAGCGATAATCGCTAGGATGACCTTCCCTAGATGCTAAATGGTCTAGGCATGTCACCACTAATGTGGAACGCCCTATGAAGTATCGTATGTAATCATCCTTACTTATTCCATATAGTAATAAGTCTAAGTCTAAAATTGACCTACGGAATTTACCCTGATATTCATGGTTTACATTAGTTTCCTCTGGATTGTGTATGATTGTATTTGGAATGTTTCGATTTGTCATGAATCCTTTTCCATGTCTAGTCTGATATGCTCTAGTGACTAGGTATAATTCCGGTTGATATCCCATTTCCAGGATGTTAGTAGTTCCAGTGTTACTACGTGTAACATTAGGGAAGAATCCATAATGTTGGTCAAGTAGTAGCCCCTGACTTCCTTCAAATATTAAATTTGGGTATGCTGTTGGAACGTCATGCACTAATACAATTTTTAGATTATTCCTAATTTCTTCCACAGCACGTATGAATTTATATTCTTCATCAATATTCCAACTACTACCATAATATTTACTAATCTGTTCCAATTTTTGCATAAATACCACTGGGTGGAATAAGTCATTGAATGTTAAGGAATACCAATCTGATTCTCGCTGGAACGTCGAACCTACTCCGACCCCACAAGTTCCATTAGCACACAGCTCTTTGGATTCCATATTATGTATTTTATCATAAGGCGTTGTTACTGGTGATTTCCCATCTACGAATAATATTGGATTTATTCCATGTGATTTTAATACAGTAAGTTCACGCATTATTCCTACTGGGTCAACTGTACAGTATTCCGACCAGTAAGTCGGACAACCACGTAATGTACCACTTCCAAAGTTTGAAAACACATGACGAATTCCGTTCAGACAAACTGTATGACCAGCTTGTTGACCACCGGAATAACGCACTACCAAGGAATCAGGTGATTGACTAGATAAATAGTCAACTGTTATTCCTTTACCCTCATCACCCATTCCGAGACCGACTACAGCTTTAATTCCCATAATTTAACTCCTTAATTTATTTTCTTTTTCTACCTACATTTATTATATCATTTCCATTACAATTCGACTAATCGAAAATTTTAGTTATGTCCATAAGCTTCCATATATGTATCATAATCTATACTAAAATATTTCTCAACTATTTCCTTCTCAGATGTCCTATCTAGTTCAAATAAGTTTTCTACAGGAATAACAATTATATTCCTCATAAAATATATAATATTTATTTTTAATCTTTTTATTTGTTCCTCTTTTACTGTTGTTTCCTTTACGTATGTCATCGTACTTCTTCCATCGAAAACATAATCATTACCAGTTTCCTTCATTACATTTAATAAATTAAAAGGCTTTTCCCTAGTTATATATGTAAAATCGCCTAAACTAAACCTTAACCTAGATTCCGTAATTTCCCATGCTTGTAGTGTTTTGAATATTCCGGTATGATACTCTAGTTCAATACCATGTATTGAAATATTTTTCCAATGAGAATGTTTACGATTATATGCAATATCATAGATGATTCCATATATTTCTAATTTGGAATCATCATTTATTTGGAAATTAAATGGCATCATAGTTTCCCAAAAAACCTTATTTAACGGTATACTGTAAATCATTCTTTCCTCCTTAGTTATGGAAGGGCTGACCAGAGTTGAACTGACACCTTGAAGCTCTTTCGGAACCTCATGTTCTACTGTTAAACTACAGCCCCATGAAATAAGTATACCATTTCCTAAGTTTGTTGTCAATATTTATTTCTTAAATTAGCTAACGTTTCCTCACTAATGTCAGACAGCTTTGCAGTCTTTCCATTTATAGTAACAGTGATGTTAATATCTAATTCAGTTGGAATTAATTTACCATATTCCCATACCGACACAATGTAAGATTTTCCATTAAGGAAGTTTTCCTCATCACCTAGCGAAACTGTATTCCATCCAAATCCATTCTTAGATATAAATATACGTTCTTTCCAATCAACATTATTACTAGATATTAAACATTTTCCCCCAACATTTGGAATTGAATTAGGTGTATGTGATACATCTAATTCCCCACACTCTAAATTGAATAATAAATGTGTTCCATTATCAACCATGAACTGTACCATATGTTCCTCGACATAGTCAACAGCTACAATTGTTCCACCTTTACGTATCTTATCTCCAACTCTTACTTCCTTCACTAACATATCTTTCCTCCTACTAGGTTTTATAATCATCAATGGAAGCCCAACTACTCTGTTCGTATGGGCTTCCTAAGTATTAAATTACAGCATGTTCTCTGTTGGTGTTTCCGTCAAAGGTGTTGCCACACTGGCTACCCCTGCACATTCCACTACCTTACTAGCTATAATTCCGGGAACTTCTTCCCTGGAATCTACCACAACTAAGTCACTACCCATCAGTTGTTTCCATCCATCGACTGTCGTTTGCATCTTTCCTGCTCTTGTTGACGTAATATGTATGTGAAAGACGTTATACGTTTCCCGTGCTTTCTCTAACAGTTCCGCCGACGTGCAGTTTGAGTATTCCCCGTCACCCATAATGTTCTTGAGGCTACGCCCTGATATTTCCCTAAGAGTTGGTTCATCACCAATCGTTATAAGGATTCCTTTTTGTTTACGTTTTTCCCAAGAATCCGTGACAGTATGTTTCCCTGCAAAGTACCATGCCAATAGATACGATTCACCCTCATTTCCTCCACCTCCACCTTCCAAGTACACTGTTGTTAGCCACTTGTCTAGTAGTTCATCGGAACTTTCAAATTGACCCACCTGTAAAGGGGAATTGTCGCATTGATGGTCGCCGATTGCAAGGAATAGTATTTGAGGGTCTGCTATTCCTGCGTCAAGGATTTGCTTCATGATGTCTGGAAGTCCTTGTTTCACTAAGTAGTGAGGGATACTTCCCATACTTCCAGTAACATCAAGTGCTATTATTACTGGAACCGAATTGGGATGTTCTACTGAATCCCTTGATTCCCTGATATCAACTCCACATGGTTCCATTGCGTTGTTGATTTGCTTTGATTTGAAGATACTTCCAGCTGACAATGTTGTATATCCCATGGAATCAGCTCGGACTGCTCTTGCACTATATGAATAACTTCCGCCACCCATTATTCAGCCCCATCCTTAAATTCCACTTCTTCAATGCTGTCAGGCTCGTTTCCGTTGATTTTACTATAGTTACTAAATCCCATTATTTGTTCCCTCCAAATAAGTATTCGTATCTTTTTTTAGCAATCTCAAACTTTATTTCCTCATTTCGTATTTGAATTCCCAACTGTATGTCTTTTTCAACAAACTGCTTGGAATTAAAATCCGTTGCCAACACTAATGAATGAGTATCATTTGGTGACATATCAAGCATATTTTCCTGGTCACGTTTTAAACGTTTAATCTTTAAGTCAATATCCTCAACTTCCCTTTTAAATGTAATCTCTGCATCCTCACCAATAGCTTCCGCTCTATCCGTTCTAATCTGCTTATTACTACGGATTAGGGAATCGAGAAATGCACCTTTATTATCATCTGCCATATTTTCCTCCTTTGTTATTTTTTACCTTGTATCGACCTTACAATAAGTTTACCATTTCCTGAACTAATTGTCAACTGTTATTTTATCACTGTTGTAATTAAGAATGTAAACATTAGGAATAAACATATTATTGTTATTCCTAAGGTTATAGCCGGGAAATTAATTATCAATAGAATAATTCCTTCTGCTATAAACAACCATATAATTAATTCCACTAATATCACTAATGTTACAACTAACCATTTAATTATAAATTCCTTACTTAACATTTATTCCTCCTAAGTTTTACGTGTGTTGGAACGATGACCTTCAGCAAGTGTGGCAGTCATTCCTTTTAACCAATTAACGAGGCTACCTAATTCCCCGACACCTTTAAGACAGCAGATACTGCTTTCCAACACACTCTATCTATCATATACTGTTTCCTCATAATCTTCATCAGTATTAGGAATTATCTCACATACTAACTCTCTCCCTGACATTCTATCTGCCCGGGAAACAGCTTTCTTATACGCATCTTCCTCATCACGTGCCATTACTGTAAATTCCGTTAGACATACTATAAATTCTTTCATTCTTTCCTCCTAGTACAGTTTTATTCCTCTTAGCCAAAATATAATCAATATAATGGAAAAGCTAAACATCATAGCATTCACTATAAATTTATCCTTCCTATTCATGTATATCCCCACTAATTCCTCCACGAGTATCTTCCAATTGTTCAATTACTTCGTTGGAAACTCCCAACGTTTGTAATACCTTACCACATGTACAATTTGTACAACCATTACACACTGGAACTACTCCTATCACTAACCCAATGTGAGGAAACTTTACTATAATTTGGTGCTTTATACCTTAATTTTGCTGGTATTTTCCTCATAGCAAGTGCTATTTCCTCTGATTTACCCAATTTACGTTTTCCACTTCTAGCATTTGGTGACATCTTTGGCATTCCCGCTATTTCTATTTTTCCCATTTTCTACTCCTTTATGTTTAAGCTGATATAATAATACCATTTCCTAAACTGACTGTCAACTACTAATTATGCCCAATCATAAAGTCAATACTTCCCTTATGCTCTAAACAGTAATTAACAGCTTCACACATTTCCGAATTATCTTTTTCAACTTCCACTTCATCTGAACTTCCATAACTATTTACAGTAAAGACATAACAAGAAAACTTATCCTTTCCAGTCCTATAGGCTTTTATCTGCTTGTGGAAATATCCTCCCTCTCGCACAGTAAAGTTTGTTAGGATTAGTCCTGTTCCGGGTAATCCCACTTCACCAATAACCATATCTTTAATCTTTCCATTAAATTCTTTCAGCTTCATAATGACCTCACTTTCTAAATTAATAATACCATTTCCGGTTCATGCTGTCAACCTTTAATTTACTTGACAAATTCCCCATTCTGTGGTATAATATATATATACTTGTGGAACTTGTTAGTGATGTGACTAGTTCCACTTAAAACATCACAAGGAGGAACACATGACAAATCAACTATTCCCATTACTCGGTTACGAAGGAACTTACTCCATCACTAAGGATGGAAGAATATGGTCACATCCCAAAGGATGTAATTGTAATCGTAGTGGGAAATGGCTAAAATATGGAATAAGACGAGGTTATTATTATGTCACTCTATATTCCAATGGGTCTAAGAAGTTAAAAAGTATTCATAGATTGGTTGCGGAAAACTGGATTCCAAATCTCGATTCAAAACCTCAAGTTAATCATCTTGATGGAATTAAATCTAATAATGATGTAACCAATTTGGAATGGGCAACTCCTCAGGAAAATCGTAATCACGCCGAATTAAATGGTCTTTCCAGACATTATAAAACATCTAAATTCCCTAGTAAGTATACTGGGGTATGTTGGGATATGGGTAGGTGGAAGGTATCCAAACGAATTAATGGAATTAGGTATAATATAGGAAGATTTATTGATGAGGAAGTAGCCCATCAAGCATACTTATCCTTTCACACAAGCTAGTGGTTCCAATTTAACCACTATTTCCACTAGGTCTTTCTGTTCTTCCATAACTATGTCAATGTCCTTGTAAGCGGAAGGTGCTTCATCTAAATTCATTTCCGTAAGATTATGTATAATTCCCTGCTTATTCATTATAGCCTGTTCATCTTCCAATGATAATGTACGTTTAGCTTCTTTCCTGCCCATTGCTCTTCCTGCCCCATGTGAGCATGATGTAAATGAGTTTACGTTCCCTAATCCCTGAACTATGTAACTGGAAGTCCCCTGAGAACCCGGAATTATACCCATTTCGCCACTTTTAGCTGAAGTTGCACCCTTCCTATGTACCCACACGTTCTTTCCAAAATGATTTTCCAATGCAACGTAGTTATGATGTATGTTTATTTCCTTATCAAACTTACAATCTGATATATTATCGGAAATTATTTCTTTAATAACTGTTGCCATTGATTCCCTATTACGTTGTGCAAAGTCCAAACAGTATGTCATTTCCCTTAGATACTGATGTGCTTCATCGGAATCTATTGGAAGAAATGCTAATTCACATTCTTTAGGAATACTACTTACCCATTTTGCATTTAATTCCACAGCTAACTCATTATAATAATGAGCCACTTTAAATCCTAAGTTCCTTGAACCGGAATGAATCATGAACCAAATGAATCCATCACTTCCACGTTGTATTTCAATGAAGTGATTTCCTCCACCCAATGTTCCTAATTGGAAACGAGCACGTTCGAATTCCTCACTAATTACTGGGTACTCTAATTCTTGGTCAGTTCCAACAGTGTGCCACATATAAGGAATTTCAGTTTCATCACATGGAATACTCTGATGATTAAATCCTACTGGAATACGCTTATATATTTCTGCTACAATAAGTTCCAATACACTAACT
>Ga0265294_10006329_pt1 | contig 14243 bp, 10 predicted proteins | sample MunlanPumphouse3_FD_192504 | JGI IMG/M metagenome (GOLD analysis project Ga0265294, IMG submission 192504) | Groundwater microbial communities from a municipal landfill in Southern Ontario, Canada - Pumphouse #3 | ecosystem: Environmental > Aquatic > Deep subsurface > Groundwater | place... | reverse complement strand
AAAGTGGCGGACCGAGTGTCTCCGATTCCGGGGCCTGGGCACCGGAGGCGCGAGTTGCGTCGCCGTAAACCCGGCCGCCACAGGAACCTTCATAACCGCCGAGGCGCATAGAGACGCGTATCGGCCGAAAAGGGGAGATATATGACGCAGAGGAAGGATATCGACACCATGCGGAGGCACCGGGATATTGACGGGCTGGTTGGAGCACTTCTTGATCCCGAAGAGAGCGTGAGACTGGCCGCCGCCGAAGCCCTCGGCACCGTCGGCGACGAACGGGCGGTTGAGACGTTGGTAAGGCTGAAGTTCTCGGACCCGGACGCACGCGTCCGGCAAGCCGCATCGGTCGCCCACACCCGGGTGATTGGGAGGCTTGCCGGCCGGAAGGCTGCGGGAGGCTGAAATAAGGGAGGGGAGCCGGTTCAGCTCCCGATAAGAAACCGGACAAGGAACGGTTGTCCGCGCCAGAACGTCCTGACATACCGTAGGACGTACGCAAGAAGGATCATGCCGGCAAAGAGAACCAGGAAACCTCCCAGATACGCCGGCAACGGCAACTGGATCTGGAGGGGTTCGACCACTTTCACGATGATGGCATAATGGACGATGTAAATGGCCAGCGAGCATTCTCCGGCTGCCCGCAGGGGGTCCATGAGGGCATACTGCCCGCGGAGATGATCGAGAACCGTCAATCCCAGGAGAATGAGACCGGCAGAGAAGATTAAGAGGCCGGTGGCCGGGGGGTAGAAGAGCTCCACGTAGCCTTCACGGCTATACTGCGCACCGGGAAAGAGCATCCAGAGAACTGCCCCGGCGAGCATGAGTCCGAAGCCGTAAATGCCTTCGTTCTGACACCGGAACCGTGGCGGAGCCCGGTCTCTCCAGCGGTGCACCCCCACCTCGGCACCGAAGAGGGCGACGGCAAGCCAGGGGAAGACCGGGAACCAGCCATCCAGAAGCCAGGCCCGGGCGACCTCGACAGGCGCCGGGAACGGGTCGCCCGAGACTGAGAAGGGAACGAGCGAAACGTCGGGTATACCGACAACCTCCCCCGAATAGCCGAACCCTGCGTGGAGGAGAGGTGTTGCGCAGAGAATCGCGACGATGACGGCCCAGCGTCCGCGCTCCGGGAGGGCGAGATAGATGTAGGCGAGCGGAAGCGCAAGGCCGATGAGGTAGAGGACGTCCATGTCAATGAACGGGACGTAGTCGAATACCAGCAACTGGAGGAACGCCCCGGCAAGGATGACGAGCCCGCCCCTCGTGGCGATATGCGTGAGGGATCTACCCTTACCGGTCCGGGAGAGGGCAACCATCATCCCGGCAAGGCCGATAAAGAGCGGAGCCGCAAGGGAGGAGAGGAAACGGTACCAGCCAGGCGCCGGCGGCAGGAGGAGCGCCGGGGTGAGGTTTGCCATGATCATAAGCGTGATGGCAAGACCCCGGAGAATGTCGACGGGGATATCGCGGAAAGAGCTAGTTTTTGCAGCTGCTTTCACGGGCGGGGGATCCATATGTTACATAAATGGTTTTGGCGGAAAAAGATTGTGCATTTTACCCGGAAAGGCGGGGATCTCCATCCCGGCCCGAGATCAGCCCGCCGCAGGAGCCGGCCCCCGCCCGGTAAGGCATATATATCACCGGGACGCCTACGCCAGAGAGAACAGGAGTATATCATGGCGACCATTGATGATATCGATACCATGCGCGACGCCCGCGATGTCGACGGGCTGATCCGGGCCCTTGGCGACGCCGACGAGTTTGTTCGGACCGAGGCAGCCCTCTCCCTCGGGACGATTGCCGACCCGAGAGCGAGGGAGCCGCTCGACCGGATGCGGAAGGAGGACCCGAGCACCTCGGCCCGGGAAGCGGCCGCGACCGCGTATACGTGGCTGGTCGGCCGGATTCAGGAGGTCGAGGCGATCCGGGAGCCCAGAACCCCGCCGACCGGGTAGATGCGGCTCACAGGACGACGAAGTTGAGCCAGAGGAACCCCGTCCCGATCGCGACCGTGACCAGAAGGACGAGCATCCCTATCTTCAGGAACTCCACGAACGATATGTTGTGACCGTGTCGTGCGGCTATCCCGAGCACGACGACGTTTGCCGACGCACCGATGACCGTGCCGTTCCCGCCGAGGCATGCACCGAGCGAGAGCGCCCACCAGAGCGGGTAGATGTTCATTGATCCGCTCATACCCTGGATCAGGGGGATCAGGGTGGCGGTGAGGGGGATGTTGTCCACGATCGCCGATGCAAACGCCGAGAACCAGGCGATGATCAGGATGGCCTCGCCCTCCGAGTGGACGTTCGCGACCACGAACTCCGCGACGCTTGCGATGATGCCGGTCTCGACGAGAGCGCCGACGACGACGAAGAGCCCGCCGAAGAAGAAGAGGGCCGGCCATTCGATCTTCTCGAAGATCTCCTCCGGGGACTGTCTGCTCCAGAAGAGGAGGATCGATGCCCCGATCAGGGCAACGAGGGCGGGTTCGAGACCGAGCAGGTCGTGGGTGAAGAACATCCCGATGACGAGCGCGATGACGATGACCGACTTCTTGAAGAGCGGCCAGTCGCTAATCGCCTCCCGCTCCTTCAAATCCGCAAACGTCCTCTCGATACCCTCCCGTTCTTCGGGAGAGACGTGGAGTTCCTTTCTGTAGATGAAGGCAAGCATCGCCATGACGACGACGAGGTTGACGACCATCATCGGCGCCATGTTGACGATGAACTCATTGAACGTCAGGCCGGCGGCCGAACCGATCATGATGTTCGGGGGGTCGCCGATGAGCGTCGCCGCCCCGCCGATGTTGGAAGCGAAGATCTCGGCGATGAGGAAGGGGATGGGATTGGTCTTCATGACGCTTGCGACGTAGAGGAGCATCGGGGTGATGAGGAGGACAGTGGTGACGTTATCGAGGAAAGCACTGGTGATGCCGGTCACGAGCGAGAAGAGCAATAGCACTCGCATCGGGCTGCCTTTTGCGAGTTTCGCCGTCTTGATGGCGACATACTCGAAGAGGCCGCTGCCGCGGGCGGTGTTGACGATGATCATCATCCCGATCAGGAGGAAGATGGTCCCGAGGTCGATGTACTCCGGGATCATCTCCCAGGGGACGATGTGGAGGAAGACGACGACCGAGGCGCCGACCATCGCGACCACCGCACGGTGGATCCGCTCGTCGATGATGAGCGCGTAGGTGATGATGAAGACCACGACGGCGATCAGTTCGGGGGTGACGATCATCTTCCGTCACCCCGGCGACGATTGGAGCGATCGGTGGTGGTCCGTGTTACATGAAGGGCTCTGACAGTCATGAGATCCCTGAATACCGATAGTAGGATTCTGTTTGGAATAACCCGCCTATAATTATGCCGATATCTATCGCCCGTCGGGAGGAAAGAGTCCGGCGCTTACGGCGCTCAATGGTTGGGGCCGGCAGGGGTGCGGCGGGAAGAAGAGGCCATTCAGTCCGACGCGGGAGCCTCCCCCCCGAGCCGCAGCCTGATAATCTTGTAGGCCTCCCCCGCGAGGAGCACCGGCAGGCCGAGCAGGGCGAGCAGACCCCAGTCGGCGAGGGCCAGCGGCGCCGTCCCGAGGAAGACCTGCAGGATCGGGACATAGACCACCAGAGCCTGGAGGGCGAGGGTCCCGAGGATCGCGAGGAGCAGAGTGGGGTTCGTGAAGAACCCGATCCGGTGGAGGGGGAACCGGAACGACCGGAAGTTCAGCACGTTGTAGAGCTCGAAGATGACGAGGCCGGTGAACGCCATCGTCCGTGCCCGGTCGATGTCGACTTCGTAGAGGCCGGAGAAGACATAGAGGGTCAGGAGACCGAGCCAGACCCCGAGGGTGAGGATGACGAGGTAGGCGTTCCGCGTGAGGATGGACTCGCCCGGATCCCGCGGCCGCCTCTGCATGACGTCCTGCTCGGCGGGCTCCAGGCCGAGCGCAATGGCGGTGAGGCCGTCGGTGACCAGGTTGATCCAGAGGATCTGGATGGGGATGAGGACCAGCGGCAGCCCGAGGAGAAGCCCGCCGACGATCGCGACGAGTTCCCCGACGTTGGAGGAGAGGAGGTAACGGGTGAACCGGGCGATGTTGTCGTACTCCCGCCTTCCTTCCTCGACGCCGGCGACGATGCTTGCAAAGTTGTCGTCCACGAGCACCATGTCGCTCGACTCCTTCGCTACGTCCGTCCCTTTGATGCCCATGGCGATCCCGATGCTTGCCTTCTTCAACGCCGGGGCATCGTTGACGCCGTCGCCGGTCATGGCGATGACCGCACGCTCCCGGGCAAGGATATCGATAACCCGGAGTTTGTGCTCCGCCGTGACCCGGGAGAGGACCTTCGTCGTTCGGAGACGGGCTTCGAGTTCATCGTCGGTCAGCGCCTCGAGATCGGCACCGGTCAGCGCCCCCTCACTTGAGAGGCCGAGATTCTGAGCGATGGCGTAGGCGGTCAGCGGGTTGTCGCCCGTGATCATGATCACGTCTATCCCGGCGCTCTTGCAGAGCTGTATTGCCTCCGCCGCCTCGGGGCGTGGGGGATCGACGATCCCGGCAAACCCGAGGAAGACGAGGTCCTCCTCCACCACGTCTTCGGTCCACTCGATACCGGCGGGGAGCGGGCGGCAGGCCGCTCCGAGCACCCGGAGCCCGCCGGAGGCATATGCATCGATCTCCGCGAGGAGGGAATCGCGGGTCTCCTCCGTGAGCGGCACCACCGAGCCCTCAAGAAGCACCCGGGACGAACGGGAGAGGAGAACCTCCGGCGCTCCCTTCACGTGGGCGACATCCCCTTTCTCTTCCCGGTAGATGATCGTCATCCGTTTCCGGGTGGAGTTGAACGAGAACTCCTCTGCCGCCTCCGGGACATCCTCACGGGAGAGGCCGGCTTTGACCGCCGCGACCACGAGCGCCCCTTCGGTCGGCGTGCCGAAGATCCGCCACCCCCCCTCCTCGAGAGTGAGGGTGGCGTGGTTGCAGAGGAGGACGGTGCGGAGGAACTGCCGGAGCCCCGGGTTCACGAGCGGGTCGATGGGTTTTTCCTCAACAAGGAACTCTCCCTCCGGGGCGTAGCCGGTCCCGGTCACCGCGACCTCGGTGTCGGGGGTCCTCACCCGGACGACCGCCATCTCGTTCCGGGTGAGCGTCCCCGTCTTGTCGGTGCAGACCACCGAGACCGCGCCGAGGGTCTCCGATGCCGGAAGGTTGCGGATCAGGCAGTTCTTCCGCATCATGGTCTTGATGCCGAGGGCGAGCGTGAGCGTCACGACCGCCGGGAGGCCCTCCGGGATCACCGCCACCGCGAGTGAGACGCCGATGAGGAACATCTCCAGGAACTCCCGCTGTTGCAGAAGGCCGACGGCGACCGCAATCACCGCGATGGCGATCGCGATCAACCCGAGGTCGCGGCCGAGGCGGTCCATCTGCCGGGCAAGGGGCGTCGGTTCGGCCTTGACCTGCTGGGAGAGACCGGCTATCCTGCCGAACTCGGTCTCCATCCCGGTGGCGACGACCACACCCTGTCCACGTCCGTTGACGACCGTCGTGCCCGAGAACGCCATGTTGCTCCGCTCTGCAAGGTCGGTCCCGGAGGGGAGCACCCCCGGGTCCTTGTCCACGGGCGACGACTCACCCGTCAGCGGCGCCTCGTCCACCTCGAGCGAGGTCGCCTCGAGGATGACGAGGTCGGCGGGCACCTTCTCTCCCATCTCGAGGAGGACAAGATCCCCGGGCACGATCCCTGACGCATCGATCTTCTCCTGCCTCCCGTCGCGGATGACCACGGCGTGCTGGACAAGCATCTTCTTCAACGCCTCGATCGCCTCGCCGGCCTGCCACTCCTGTGAGAATCCGAGGAGCGCGTTCAAGAAGACGATGATCAGGATAGCGGTGGCATCGAGGTATGCGCCGACGAAGAACGAGATTGCTGCCGCGATGATCAGGATGACGATCAGGACGCTCTTGAACTGCCGCAGAAAGACCTGAAGGCGGGTCTCCCGGACCTCTTCGCGGAGAACGTTTTCTCCGTAGCGCTGCAGCCGCTCCTCGACTTCTTCCGTGGAGAGCCCGGATGGACCGGTGCCGAGCTTCTGCCGGATCTCTTCAGTGGAGAAGGTATACCAGTCAGGCAGAGAAGTCCTCTCGGTGAGCGGAACCTCTTCCGGGTTCCGGGTCGGCACGGCCATATAAATCCAGTTCAGCGCCGCGCTATAAAAAAGTATAGCGAACGCTCCATCAAGAGCACGAAAACCGCAACCGTGGGCGGGATGGGCAGACGGGACCCGACCAGCCGTGTCTCCGGTAACATTATATCACTCAAACCCCCGACCGGGGGTCGGGCCTCCGGGCCCGGGGAGAAATGGTGATGAGTAGAATAGCAGTCCTGATCACGAATATGTTTGAGGATGTCGAGTACACGGAGCCCGCGAAGGCATTCCGGGAGGCGGGTCACGACCTCGTCCACGTCGGCCTCACTGCGGGAGAGACCGTGCACGGGAAGAAGGAGAAGGCAGAGGTCACCATCGACCGGGCTGCATCGGACGTCTCAGTAGACGACTTCGACGCGCTCTTCATACCGGGCGGCTACTCGCCCGACAAACTCCGTGCCCACGACGCGCCCGTGGAGTTCGTGCGCAGGTTCGTCACGAGCGGTAAACCGGTCCTCTCGATATGCCACGCGCCCCAGCTCCTGATCACTGCGCAGGTGCTCCGCGGCCGGAAGATCACCGGCTGGAAGTCCGTCGCCCAGGACATCAGGAACGCCGGTGCGGAGTATATCGACCGAGAGGTGGTGGTCGACGGCAACCTGGTCTCGAGCAGGCAACCCGACGATATCCCCGCGTTCATCGAAGCGTCGCTTGCAAAACTCGAAGAGGCCGGTGGCAGAAAGGCGAAAGTCGCGGCTGCAGAGCAGCAGTGAGGCGGGAAGACCGCCGCACAAACTCTTTATGGATGCGGCCCGCACCTCCATTCTAGGATGAATTCCGCAGGTCTGTCGGGAGGCTCGCCGGTGTGGGGCAGGCCTGCGATCATCGCCTTCATCACGGCTCTCGCTCTTCTTCTGGTCATCTTCTTCGGCACCGAAGTCCCGTATCTCCCGTTCTTCTACCTGGTGCTCGTTCTCGCCGCATTCTGGTACAAGAGACACGCAGTGTACGCGGGGATCCTGCTCGCCACACTTCATCTCACCGTCGAATACACACTCGCCGAACCCCCCGGTCCGGGGGTGCTCGTGAGCGCAGGAATGCTCGTCGTCGTCGGATACCTCCTCGGGTACCTCTTCGAGGTCTCGGGGAAGCGATGGGGCGGCCTGCACCTTCGTATCGGCGAGCCGGGTCCCGGGGCCCCCGCATGCGACCGGGATACGCGACGGCTGATCGCCCGGCTTAGAAGTCGTGACCCGGAGAAACGCTACCAGGCAGCCGGATGCCTCGGCGATGCCGGTGTCTCAGCCGCAGTCGAGCCGCTCACCGCCCTCCTCCACGACCCGGAGAGCGGCGTCCGGTGGAAGGCGACGGAGGCGCTCGGCAAACTGGGCTCCCCGGCCGTCGGGCCCCTCATCGAGAGCCTCCAGAGTGAGGACGTCGACGCCCGATGGATGGCTGCGGTCGCTCTCGGCGATATCGGCGAACCGGTGGCCATCCCGGCGCTAGCGGAGGCGCTCGCCGATGAGGATGCCTATGTTCGGAGCAGAGCGGCCCTCGCGCTCGGGGCCATCGGCAAGGCCGCACGAGAGGTACTCATCACCGCCCTTCACGACGGGGACGAACGGATCCGAAGGGGAGCGGCGCTGGCGCTCGGGAGCATCGGGGGAGAGAGCGCCGTTAAGGCCCTCATCGGTGCCCTCCGTGACCCCGATGGGGGGGTACGGCAGCGGGCCGCGGGAGCGCTCGGGGATATCGGCGAACCCGCCGTCCCCTTCCTTCTTCCGGTGCTCCAGACAGACGATGAGGAACTCCGTTCCGGGGTGATCGCCGCCTTCGGCCGGATCGGGCGACCGGCCGTCAACTCGCTCATCGCGGCGCTCGACGACGGCGACTGGCATCACCGTGCGGGTGCCGTGAGCGCCCTCGGGGAGATCAACGATCCCGGCTCGGTCGACGCCCTGATCGAGGCGCTCGACGACGGGCGGGAAGAGGTGCGCGATACCGCCCGGGCGGCGCTCGGCAGCATCAGGAAGGCATAACATCAGCGAAGGTTAACCTGAAGCCCATGACTGACGAGACCCGGATCGATGACCTGATCGCCGACCTCCGGCAGGGCCCTCTCGAGGTGCGCCGTGCGGCAGCCGCTGAACTCGGGGCGAAGGGGGAGGCGGCGATCGAGCCGCTGATCGCCGCAATGCTCACCGGCGATAACGACCTCCGGTGGTATGCCGCCCGCGCACTGATGCAGATCGGCGAAGGAGCAGTCGGCCCCCTCCTCGCGGCAATGCGTGCCGGGGAGGACCGGGACTTCCGGCGATACGGTGCGGCTGCTCTCGCGGGGATCGGCGCCGCCGCCGTGGAACCTCTCGTCGGCGTCATCGAGAACGCCGATCTGGACCTCCAGCCGTACGCCGCGATGGCTCTCACGAGGATCGGCGAGCTGGCGGTCGAGCCGCTCCTCCGCCTGATGAAGAGCCAGGACCCGAAGACGCAGGAACGGGCTGTCCTCCTCCTCTGGAAGATGGGGGAGACGGGCGGCGTCCCGCTCACCGAGGCGCTTGAGGCCGAACGGTGCGGCGAACGATCCGCGAACAGTAGATGATCCGGGATTGAATAATCAAGGTATCCTGGATCCTCAAGCAATCCGGCCCCGAACGGATTCACCGGGGAGAGGGTCTGTCAGCCGGGAGCGAGCCCTCTAAATGCGTGAAGGAACCATACATCATGCATGGAGGTCTCACCCGCTACTGCCCGGTACTTCGAAGACCTCGAGGCCGGGCTTGACTCCGCGATGGAGATCGCCGCTGCCGCACGGACCCGCGGACTCGATCCGAGGACGGAACTCGAGATCCCGATAGCAAGCGACCTCGCTGATCGCGTGGAGGCGCTCCTCGGCTACCCGGGGATAGCGGCACGGATCCGGGAGCTCGAAGAGACGATGTCCCGAGAAGAGGCGGCGCTCAAGATCGGCGACGATTTCGTGGCACGGAAGTTCGGCGAGACCACGACAGAGGAGATCCTCGACCACGCCATCCGGGGAGCGATGGCGCTTTTGACCGAGGGTGTGGTGGCCGCCCCGACGGAGGGGATCGGTAAAGTCAACCTCGGCAAGAACGATGACGGGACCGATTATTTAAAGATCTACTACGCGGGGCCCATCCGGAGCGCCGGCGGGACGGCGCAGGCGCTCTCGGTGCTGGTGGGCGACTATGTGCGGCAGGCGCTCGGGATCGGCCGCTACATCCCCCGCCCCGAAGAGGTGGAACGTTACATCGAGGAGATCCGGCAGTACAACGGCATCATGAGCCTGCAGTACCTCCCGAGCGAGAAAGAACTCCGGATGATCATCGAGAACTGCCCGGTCTGCATCGACGGCGAGCCGACCGAGCAGCAGGAGGTGAGCGGCTACCGGAACCTGGAGCGGGTGGAGACGAATACCGTCCGGGGCGGGATGGCGCTCGTCGTCGCGGAAGGGCTGGCCTTGAAGGCCCCGAAGATCTTGAAGAACGTCCGTAAGATGAAGATGGAGGGCTGGGACTGGATCGAGGAGATGGTCAGCGGCGGCCCGAAGAGCGACGATGACGATCCATCCGCCGCGATCAAGCCGAAAGACAAATACATCCGCGACCTGATCGGCGGCCGGCCGGTCTTCTCCTACCCGATGCGGAAGGGCGGGTTCCGGCTCCGCCTCGGCCGGGCAAGGAACACCGGCTTTGCGGCCGCCGGCCTGAATCCCGCGACGATGCACATCCTCGGGGATTTCCTCGCGGTCGGGACGCAGATGAAGATCGAACGGCCCGGGAAGGCGGCGGGGATCGTGCCGGTGGACTCGATCCAGGGGCCGACGGTCAAGCTCCGGAGCGGGGAAGTCCGCCGGGTGGACGACGCGGCGGAGGCCCGGCGGCTCACCGGGCAGGTGGACGAGATCCTGGACGTCGGTGAGGTCCTGATCAGCTTCGGGGAGTTCATGGAGAACAACCACCCGCTGATGCCCCCGAGCTACTGCGAAGAGTGGTGGATGCTGGAAGGGGGGAAGCGGCACCCGGAGAACGAACTCGAGGCGATCGAGTTCGCGCTCGACGGGGCTCCCCTCCACCCCGACTACATCTACATGTGGGACGATGTCGCTCCGGCCGATATTGCCCACCTCGCGGACCGGGTCAGCGCCGACGGCAGGGTCGAGGACGGGGTGCTGACGCTGGAAAACACCCCGGAGATGAAGGCGATCCTCGAGGAACTCCTGGTGCCGCACGTTCTCTCGGGCGACCGGATCGCCATCCACGAGCACCTGGTGCTGCTCGCCTGCCTCGGCCTGACGCTGCACCTCGAGAAACGGCCGGCGTGGCAGGACGCCTCGATGGAGAACTCGCTCGACCTCGTGAAGCACCTTTCGGGCTTTCTGGTCCGCTCAAGGGCGGGCACCCGCATCGGCGGACGGATGGGACGCCCGGGGAAGTCGAAGCCGCGAGAGATGAAGCCGCCGCCCCACTCGCTCTTCCCCATCGGGGACGACGGTGGTTCGCGCCGATCGTTCCAGGCGGCCTGTGCCCCAAAACCCCGGTCGAACACCGATGGCGGCGTGGTTGAGGTGGAGGTCGGCGAACGGCGCTGTCCCGCCTGCAACATGTTCACCTACAAGAACCTCTGCGAGTGCGGTGCACATACGGTCCCGGTCTTCCGCTGCCCGAAGTGCGGAAAGGACGTCGGGCAGGCCCTCTGCCCCCGGTGCAACGTGCCGACGGTCTGCCTCCAGAAGGTCTCGATCAACCTCAGGACCGAGTATGCTGCGGCTCTCGAGCGTGTCGGAGTGCGTGAATCGTCGATATCGCTCCTAAAAGGTGTGAAGGGGCTGATATCCCGCGAGCGGCCAGTGGAGCCGATCGAGAAGGGCATCCTCCGGGCGTTGCAGAACCTTTACGTCTTCAAGGACGGGACGGTCCGCTACGACATGATCGACCTTCCGCTGACCCACTTCCGACCGGACGAGGTCGGGGTCCCGATCGAGAGGCTCCAGGAGCTCGGCTACACCCACGATACCTACGGCCGGGAACTCGCCAGCGCCGACCAGGTGCTGGAACTCCGCCACCAGGACATCCTGGTATCGGAGGACTGCGGCGATTGGCTGGTCCGGGTGGCAAAGTTCGTCGACGACCTCCTGGTGAGATTCTACGGGCTCGAACCGTTCTACAAGGCGGAAAAACCGCTCGACCTCGTGGGCCAGCTCCTGATGGGGCTTGCCCCGCACACCAGTGCCGGGGTCCTCACCCGGCTGATCGGGTTCTCGAAGGCCCCCGTCGGGTACGGCCACCCGTTCTTCCACGCAGCGAAACGGCGGAACTGTTTTGCAGGCGATACGGAGATAACCGTTTATAACGGCCGGGAGTGGGCGACGATGCCGATCCGGCAGTTCGTGATTGAGAGTTTCGATCTCTCAAAACCGGGGTTGGACCACGTGGGGACGTTCTACTCCGATCCCCGGCAGCCGTTCTACGTGAGAAGCATCGATCCGCGGGGGTCGGTCAGCATCAAGAAGGTCACCTCCGTCTCGGTCCACCGGGCTCCAAAGCACCTCATCCTCTTCACGACGAGGCGGGGGAAGGTCCTCACGGTCACCCCCGACCACGCGATGCTGGTCTGGGATACCGATTACCTGCGCAAGATCCCGGCGCTCGAGGTGAAGATCGGTGACCGGGTTCCGGTGGAGGAGGGGGGGTTCGTCATCAGCGACGAGATCGCGAGCCGCGAGACCGTCCAGGCGCTCGAAGACCGGGTCTACTGCCTGACGGTTGCGGACAACCACACCCTTGTCGCAAACGGCATCTTCTGCGGGCAGTGCGACGGCGACGAAGACTGCGTGATGCTCCTCCTCGATGGGCTGATCAACTTCTCCCGGGCCTACCTCCCCGATACGCGGGGCGGGACGATGGACGCGCCGCTCGTCCTGACCACCCGGATAGACCCGGCGGAGGTCGACAAGGAGAGCCTGAACGTCGATGTCTGCGACCACTACCCCATCGAGGTCTACAACGGCTGCCTTGCCTACGCTCACCCGAAGGATCTCGATAAGTACGTCGACCGGGTGGAGCGGCGGCTCGGGACCCCGGCCCAGGTCGAGGGGTTCCTCTTCACCCACCCAACCTCAAACATCTCGGCGGGACCGCTCGAGTCCACCTACACAAAACTCGGGTCGATGCTCGATAAACTCGAGGCGGAACTCGACCTCGCAAAGAAGATCCGGGCGGTGGATGCCGACAACGTTGCGGAGCGGGTCTTGAACACCCACTTCATCCGGGACCTCCAGGGCAACCTCAACGCATTCTCGAAGCAGAAAGTGCGGTGCATGAAGTGCAACGCGAAATACCGCCGGATGCCGCTAGCGGGGAAGTGCACCCGCTGCGGCGGGAACGTCATCCCGACGGTCCACGAGGGCTCGGTAAAGAAGTACCTGGAGATGTCGCGCAACATCTGCGCGACCTACGCGGTATCGGAGTATACGAAGCAGCGGGTGGAGGTGCTCTTCATGCAGATCGAGTCCACCTTCGGCCAGCCCCCGGAACGGCAACTGGGGCTTGCGGACTTCATGTGAGGAGGACAGGATGAAGGTCGAGGAGGTTCTTGCTGCCCTGAAAGCCGGCGTCCCTGTCCCGGCCGACCACCGGCGGCCGGAGGTCGAGCCGCTACCGGACATCCCCGCATACCGGCTGACGACGCCCGCAACGCGAGCCGACCGGACGGTCCTCTTCTTCCACGGCGGGGGGTTTACGAGCGGCTCGACGGCAGAATATTTCGATATCTGCGCCCGGCTTGCGGACGCAAGCCGGGCCGAGGTCATATCGGTCGACTACCGGCTCGCCCCGGAGTACCCCTTCCCGGCGGCGGTGGAGGATTGCCTTGCCGTCTACCGGCACCTGCTCGAGGAGGGCTACACCCCTCGACGGGTGGTGCCGGTCGGGATCTCGGCCGGGGGGGCGCTCGTCCTTGCGATGCTTCTTGCCGCCCGTGACGAAGGCCTCCCGATGCCGGCGGCTGGGGCCCTGCTCTCCCCGGCGGTCGATATGCTCTTCCTCGGGGAGTCGGTGATCTTCAACCGAGAGACGGATTGGCTCAGCCCTGAATATCTTGCCGAGATGCGGGACAACTACCTGGCCGCCCACGACCCCGTCGACCCGCTTGCGTCGCCGCTCTATGCGGACCTTGAGGGGCTGCCGCCACTGTTGGTCCAGGCAGGGGGCAGCGAGGTCCTGATCGACGGGATTCGCGCGTTTGCGAGCACCGCGGAGCTGCAGGGGGTTCCCATGACGTTTGACTGCGCAGAAGGGATGTTTCACTGCTGGCAGATGTTTGCGGGGGCCCTCCCCGAGGGCGCGGCGGCGCTCGAGCGGGCCGGGGCCTTCGTCCGGCGGCAGGTGCCGGATGAGGGGTGAGCGGCGGCAGGCTGCCATCAAGCTCATTACTTCGGAGGTGCTATTAGTACAGGCGCGAGGGTAGCCAAGCGGTCAAAGGCGGTCGACTCAAGATCGACTCTCGAAGGAGTTCGCGGGTTCGAATCCCTCTCCTCGCATTACCATTTTTTTGCAGAGGTCTCGCGGGCAGGTATTGTTGTCACATTTGTTCTCTGCCTCATTACTCTTCGTGCACATTATCATTACGCCAGCTGCACCATTCTCGCCCAGGTGCCCCCCCATCCTTCTCCAGGGAGGGGGAGCAAACTCATGATCTGGGAGGCGAGCCGGGTATTGATGGGGGATTGCGAAAGGAAATGCTGCCGGCAGCCGATTCAGGGGAATTGGACAATAGTTAATAGTTAGCTGTCTGCTCTTAACATCCTCGAGCCTGCCCGGCACTGCGGTTTTTTTGTAAAACAACATTCTACAGAGCGAGAGTAATGGTTTGGACAACTATTAACGGCCGAGAGAACAGATCCTCACTTATGATTAATCAAGAAAAATTCGATTTTATTAAAGAGAAGTATGGGTATTACTCCAGTTGGGCAATATGGGCTGATGCAGGAGAAAGGCCAAAAGACAATATTGGTGACCTGAGTGTTTTGATATAAAAACATAATCCAGGCCTTTTAGAGCAATTGAATCC
>Ga0265294_10006328_pt1 | contig 14244 bp, 8 predicted proteins | sample MunlanPumphouse3_FD_192504 | JGI IMG/M metagenome (GOLD analysis project Ga0265294, IMG submission 192504) | Groundwater microbial communities from a municipal landfill in Southern Ontario, Canada - Pumphouse #3 | ecosystem: Environmental > Aquatic > Deep subsurface > Groundwater | place... | reverse complement strand
GCTGGGGGCTTCGGGGCTGACAACAGACAGGGCGACCACCCGCGCCTGCAAGTTCCTGGGTGATATCTCTTACCCGCTCTACATGGTGCACTACCCCTTCATGTACCTCTTCTACGCCTGGATATGGAGACATGAGCTCACCTTCGCGCAGACCTGGCCGGTGGCTGTGGGTTTGCTCTTCGGCAACATCCTGCTGGCATGGCTCCTGCTGAAGCTCTACGATGAGCCGCTGCGCCGATACCTCTCCAAACGGTTCAAATAGAAGAGCGGCACAATGTCAGACAACTTGTGTCATATGCATTCATGATTTCGAAGACAATGGTCGCCTAAGTGGCTTACCCAAAGCAGCGAAAAAATCTTCTAATTCATTCGTCCATAAACAAATGAACATGAATTTTACACAAATAAATTTGCATCACTAAAACTATTGAGTAATTTTGCGAGTAGTATTGAGTAATTTTGCGAGTAGTATTGAGTATAATTTTAGTTTATGTTAGAGCGTTCCTATTTGAAATTGCTTCAGTCCAGGATTGAAGAGTCTCGTAAGTTCATACAAGTGATACTGGGCCCTCGGCAAGTTGGTAAGACAACGATGATCAATCAACTTCTTCCCCAACTGGCTATACCCAACATGAATGAATCGGCAGAAGCTATTTCTGCAACCAAATCGGCATGGTTGGTGCAAGTTTGGGAATCTGCACGCTTGCGGTTAAAAGCTTCGGGAGCAAAAGAGTTCTTGTTGGTAATTGACGAGATTCAAAAGATTGACAACTGGAGTGAAATTGTGAAGCAACAATGGGATAAGGATACTCGCGAGAATGTCAATATAAAAGTGATTCTGCTTGGTTCTTCCCGTCTGTTGATTCAAAAAGGATTGACTGAGTCCCTGGCCGGTCGTTTTGAAATCTTATATATGGGTCATTGGTCTTATCCGGAGATGCAGGAAGCATTTGGATGGAGCATCGGACAATATGTTTACTTTGGCGGCTATCCCGGATCGGCCAACTTGATCAGGGATGAAGAACGTTGGAAAAACTATGTGAAGGATTCACTTATTGAGACCAGTATATCCAAAGATATCCTCATGCTCACACGGGTTGACAAGCCAGCTCTTCTGAAACGATTGTTTGAATTGGGCTGTTTGTATTCCGGGCAGATACTTTCATATACAAAAATCATAGGACAGCTTCAGGATGCCGGGAATACGACAACTTTGGCCAACTACCTGAAACTTTTATCAGATTCCGGTTTGTTGGGAGGTTTGGAGAAGTATGCCGGCGATATCATTCGTAAACGAGGTTCAAGCCCTAAATTTCAAGTCTATAACAATGCTTTAATTAGTTCTCAGAGCAACGACACCTATGAAAAGACACTCATTCATCCGGAATTGTGGGGGCGACTTGTAGAATCGTCCGTTGGAACACATTTGATGAATCATTCCATCTCCGAAAGATATCAGCTCTATTACTGGCGAGAAGGAAATCAAGAAGTTGACTTTGTCTTGGAAAAAGGCGATAAGGTAATCGGGCTTGAAGTGAAAAGTGGGATGAAAGGAGCAAATGCAGGAATGGCTCTCTTTTCAGAAAAGTTTCATCCCGATAAGATTATGCTTGTTGGCACGGGCGGTATTCCTTATGAGGAGTTTTTGAAAATAAATCCAAAGGAATTGTTTTAACAAAATAATATCAATGTCAAACGAGTTAGAATCGTATGCCCGTGCTGGCGATCTATCTCACTATAGATGCTTAGGGATGTTCGACAATAATTGTTAGGATTCCTGATCATGAAACAGGGAAACATAATCAGCAACTCGAGCACCTGCAGCAGGGAATACTTGCTGTTGCATTTGATCTTGCTCCCGAGAAGTACCTTCTCCGACATGTTGAAACCTTTTAGCATATCCGTCAGGGTAAAAAGGGCACTGTTTGAATCTTCTTTCATGAAAAAATGCTGATATCTGATCAAATCGAGTTATTTTTGTATATCGGCAAAGGGCTGTTGGTTTTTTTGGTTTTAACGTTTAGATATACTAATAATCTGTGAATTACAGAATCCTATTTGCTGTTTTTTTTGCGATATTTTTACTTGCGAAACTTGAATCAATAATATCTTTATGGTTATATAGTACTTAGATGGTAAGTATAACTTTTCGAATCATACAGAGAAATTTGCAGATTAATTGATTTTTCATCTCACTTCATCTCACTTGTAAATTTTATAGATTATTTTTGTATTTTTGCTTCAAAATTAGAAGTTTATGTCTTCTTGATGAAAATAAATTGAATGTAAATTATAAATTTTAAAACGATAAATAATATTAATTGAATATGAAAAAATTAAAGTCGATTGGATTGACTATTTTAATGATCCTGATGCTTGTATTTGTGGTTTATAAGTTGTCAAATAAAGCGAAACCCGAAGAAAGTAAATTATTCCCTAACAGTACTATTAACGTAGGATATATGTCCGTTCCTCCCGGTTTCATTGTAGATCCTAACACCAAGGAGAAATCGGGAATTTTTAATGATGTGTTAGTAGAAATTGCTAAACGTAACGGCTTATCAATTAACTATAAAGAAGAGGTTGCCTGGGCTACAATGATTGAAACACTGAATGCCAACAGAGTAGATTTAATTGCTAATCAAGTGTGGGCTACACCAGAAAGACGGGCAAATGCTGATTTTAGCAAACCGATTTATTTCAGTCCAATCGGGATATTTGTAAGAGCTGATGATAATCGATTTGATACTGATTTTAGTAATATTAACGACCCTTCTGTTAAAATAGCAGCTCTTGATGGTGAAATAAATTTTTATATTGCTCAATCTGATTTTCCTAAGGCAGAATTGAAACCTCTGCCTAACAATGTTGACTTAGCTCAATTATTTATGGAAGTGGCCACAAAGAAAAAAGATGTATTTTTTGTGGATCCCATGTACGCCTACAACTACACTAAAAATAATCCAGGCCAATTAAAAAACATAGCTATCAATTCGCCGATTAGAAATTATCCTAATGCATACATGTATAAGAAAGGTAACGTGAAGCTTGGTGAGTTTCTTAATGATGAAATTGAAAAATTAATCAAGGACGGCTCATTAGACAGTATCATTAATAAATATTTGCCGTTTAAAGGCGCTCTAATAAGCGTTACCGATTCTTTAGCTATTGAAAAACAGTAAATATGTCAAACTTTTTTGAAATACTGGTTACATATAAAGAGGGATTTTTACTTGGTCTGAAAGTTACGCTAGAGTTGTGTCTGTTGGTTTGGAGTATTGGAATTATATTGGGTTCTTTGCTAGGAGTTTTAAGTGCTAAATACGATAAATCTTTCTTTGGAGATATGACAAAAACTGTATCGATGCTTATTTCAGGAGTTCCGGTTATTGTATTTTTATATTGGCTCTATTATCCATTGCAGCAACAACTAAATATTGATATACCTCCATTTAATATTGCGGTTTTTGCATTGTCTTTTGTGAATATATCTATGGTGGCTGACTTGGTGAAAAATGCAATAAAAGAACTTCCTAACCAGTACTATTTATCTGCAAAAGTTTCGGGTCTAAGCAGTAAAACATTTTTGATTAAAATTCAAATTCCATTAATTTTCAAACAATTAGTGGGGCCTGTTTTATTAGTACAAATTACGATGTTACATAGCTCAATTTTTGCCAGTTTAATTAATGTGGATGATATTTTTAGACAAATTCAAAGAATTAATGCAATAGTATACAAACCTATAGAGTTATATACGGCTTTAGCACTTTTTTTTATTACCATTACAACTCCATTAACATTATTAGCTAAGTATTTAAAGAAAAAATATGCACGAGATTATTCTGAAAGGTAAATTATGTTGAGCGGAAAAGAAATATATTTTGAGATAAACGGATTTGAGATTTTAAAAAAAGTTAGTTTGGAAGTCAAACCATCAACAATTTCATGTCTTATAGGCCCATCCGGAAGCGGTAAATCTTCAATAATAAATTGTTTATCCTTATTAAGTCTTCCTAAGGAAGGAATTGTAAGAATGGGGAATATAATTTACTTTGATGATAAAAATAAAGAAAACAATTTAAAGCTACCCTATCCAGATGTCACAGTTGTCTTCCAAGGTCTTTTTCTTTTTCCTCATTTAACAAATGAAAGGAATATTCTTCTTCCCTTACAGGAACTGCAAAAAGACACCTCTCGTTTTGATGAATTAATCGACAAATTAAAAATAAGGGATATACTAAAAAAATATCCCAATGAGTGTTCAGGAGGAGAAAGGCAGCGCGTAGCTTTGGCACGTCAGATTCTTTTAAGACCTAAATATTTGCTTTTAGATGAAGTTACTTCAGCCTTAGATATCGAAACAATACAGATCGTATCATCCATCCTTTTGGAGTTAAAAAACAAAGGTATGGGCATTCTACTTGCAACTCACATGATTAACCTTGCGAAATCAATAGGCGATTATTTCTATTTCATTGATCAAGGTAGAATAATTGAAACAGGAGACATTCAATTTTTAAATACTCCAAAAACTGAAAGATTAAAAGAATTTCTTCATTTTTCATAGACAATGACAAACAATAATAAAAAAAATATTGATTTTTTTGGTGGAGATATCGTATCAAATTTTGATGAAGTCCAAAAAGGATTAATGCCGGGTCATGATCTTATTTTTCAAACAATGGAAGATGTCATATCTTTCCATTTTAAAAGACAAGAGAGTGTTGATGGTTGGATTTTGGATGTTGGAGCGGGTACCGGAAACGATTCAATGAGAGTTTTACAGATTACTGAAAAAAAAGTTGATAAAACCGATGAAATCATTGCAAAATTCAAAGACATGAGGATTTTAGCCATTGATTCATCAACAGATATGAAAAATGAATTCGTGAATAAATTCACACAATTATTTCCTGAAAAAACAGATGGATTTGAATATTTAAATAAAGATATCACAGCTATTACGAATGATTTTATCCGAGAAAAGAAATATTCCAATAAATGTAAAATAGCGTTATCAGGTTATACATTACACCATTTTCATACTGATGAGAAAAGGGAAATATATCAAATGATGTATGATTTTCTAGAGCCAGGAGGGCTTTTACTAAATATCGATTTGTTTACTTTTGAAAGTAATAAAATTAGACAAGATGCTCATAACTTTGATATTAATTATATAAAGGATAATATTAATGACAAGACAGTAAAAGATAAATGGATTAAACATTATCAAAACGAAGCTGAAAGTGAAAGTCATAACGCATTGGACCCGGTGGAAGTCCAAATTGATATCCTGAAAGAAATAGGTTTCGTTGACGTAGAATGTGTATTTCGCTATTGGCAGCAAGGAGTTATTAGGGCTACTAAACCTACAGAAGCAGAAAAACCTGAAAGACACTCACTTATCTATTTGGAGAATTCACTAAAGATTAAGAATGTGATTGTAAAAAATGAAACTAATCTTAATACAACTATTCAATCTTTAGATAAAGACTTTAAAGAAAAAATTAAAGAAGAACTAGGAGTTATAGCCGTAGGTGTTTCTATTCTGTCAAAAGCAGATGAAGACGTGCGATTTTTAATTGAATCTGAAGTTACAGATATTAAAGCACTGGGAATCAAAATTAACAATAAACACAATTTTAGCATATCCCATAAAGGTATTGGAGTTTATGACGACTTCATTAACTTTCTGTATTACATCGGAAGGGGGAGTTCAATAAAATATCCTGAATATTTAAATAGGATTAAAGAAGTGGATAAAAATACCTTCGAAAACAACATCCAGAAAAATATTAGAGAAAAATATGAAACTCTTCATATTTCAGCGGGAGAGATTATGCTGTTTACTCTTGTTTGGAGATATATAATTGGAAAAATTTTAACTGAAGAAACAATTAAAGAATTAACTAAATATATCAACAACCAAACAGGAACATATAAAAATCCATTTAATAAAGATAACAATGAATACTACCTTATTGAAAAAATCAAAGAAATTAAAAATCAAGATGAGAAAAATACACATGAAAAAAGCATTTTAGAAGCTTGGGGTTTATTTTTGTCCACATTAAGTAATACTCATAATATTGATAAAGAGTTTGGGATAGAAGTAGGGAACTTAAATAAAAACAAAAATAGAGAGGCATTAGTTGAATATGCTAAGGTTTTGTTTAACAATAGTTCTTTATCATATATGGATGAGGATTTGGATCGTTTTATTAGATCTATATTGAAAGATTTTGCTGAAAAATTAGGTTTTAAAGATAATCCAACTGCAAATCCAACAGCATTTTTAGGTAGAATGCATGAACATGCAAGGGTGCCAATTATGCCATTTTATTTTTTAATGTTAGGTGATGAAAAAAAAGAATTGAAAGAACAAATTGTTTTTCCATTGTTACACACCTTCTCAAAAGAAAACACCATGTATCCGTACAGAGATAGTGAGGGCAATGAGCATCAAGAGTCAGCTGTAATTCATGCTATATGGGTAGTGAAACCTATCAAAGAAATTAATAACACAGAAGAACAGCCTTGGTATAGCGGAAAATTTTCATTTACAAACTATATCAAAGTGTTGCATGATTTGTCTCAATCTGTATGCTTACCTATCATTGATGAGTATTTTGAGAAAGAACATAAAAAAAATATTGATGCGATTAATGTTCACGCTACAAGAGCTGCCGTTTCTCAAGTAATGGCGAGAAATATGAGCCATAATATCGGAAGTCATGTGCTGAGTAAAATGGTTGGCATAAAAGAAGCTAAGGATAAGTTTCCATTGAAAGGACAGTATATCAGCTCCTTTGATTATGTTTACGATAAACTTATTCCTTCAAGATTAGACAATAATCCAATCGAAGAATCAGATAAGAAAGACTTCAACTTAGCCAACTTTAATTCCTATTTGCGAACAAGAATGGATTACTTGGCTGATATTGCTACAGGTGAGCCTTCTATGGAAACTACATGTATGTTGGTTAAAGACGTTATGGGAGAAATGGATAAAAACCGCATATTACTGGATAGTATTAGTGGGGTTGAGAAATTCCCTTATACTATTAAGGTAAAGGATTGCCGGGAATGTGAAGATCCAAACTGCGATGAAAACACTTGTTTGTGTACTGAAGATAATAACAACGATATTCCGGTATCAATCCCTAATGGCATTATGGGATATCACGCACTGTATATAATTATTGAAAACCTAATTAGAAACTCTGCAAAACACCAAAATAACAAGGATTTGAACGAAAATCAAAAAATAAATACTGCTTCAAATAGTTCTCAACTGTCTCCAAGAGAATTTATTCTTGAAATTAGAAACTCTCAACACGATGATACTTTGTATGAGGTTTTAATTTACGATGACTTTAAAATAAGTGGAAAAAAACAATTGAATGAAGATGAATTAGCTTTTTATAAAGAGAAAACAAATAAAAGTGAATATGACAATTCAATAAATACTAGGTTAGATTGGTTGGTTTTCGAACAAAATGTACGAATAAACAAATCGGTCATCAATGAAAAAACAAACAGACTTCGTGAAGGAGCATGGGGGATGATTGAAATGGATGCATCGGCTGCGTACTTACGTAAATTGGCTGCCGAAAAAATTGATGAGAATATCTACAGTATTGATCTGACAAACCCCACAAGCAGATATAACCCTGACAAGACCGCATTAAATATTATAAAAGCTGTCAATAGAAACGGATATTTGGGCTATCGGTTTCATCTGTTAAAACCAAAAGAACTTTTAGTTGTGGATGAAAAAGGTGAAACTTATAAGAGTTTGAAAGAAAAATCGGTATTGAATGTTCTCCGTGAAAATGGCATTTGGGTGCTACAAGCTCAAAATAAAAATGAAAAAGATTTTTTTAATATTGAAAAAGTATATGCACACCCTATTATGCTGGTTTTGGCAGCTGAAGATTTTGATGTGAATAATTATCTTTATGTTAAAGGAGAAGAGGAAGAAGATAAATTATTAAGAGGAAATCTACCATTTAGAATTATTGTATCCAAGGATACGAATGATAAGGATGAACTTTCTCCTTGGATAGCATATATTGAAAAAGAGCATGAATTAATTAATTATTTAAATAGAGCAGATAAGCTAATTCGTAAAAAAATAGAGTGTATGAGTGACCTCGAAGAGAATACGCTTATGGATTTGATCTGGCAAGTTTGGTTGAAGAATAAAATGAAATTTCACAAAATTAATGGATTAGGAGAAGGAAATAGTGTATTTCAATTATTGATACCAAAAAATGAAGAAGGAGAAAATACAAAAGAAGGAAGAAATATAAAAGTACTACTAGCTCATCACGGTACAACCAAAGATTGTCAAAAAAATGATATAACCGATTTTTTATTGTTTTACCCTTCTTCGGTAAAGAGTTTTATTGACAAAGCCACAAAAACTAAATCTCAGGGAGTTGTAAAAAAAGATTTTGATAAATATAAAACAGCGCTATTAGCTGATAGTGTGTTCAACAAAATACTTATCATCGACGAGCGTGTTCAGGCAAGTTGGGAGCAAAATTATTCAAGCATCAATATAAAAAAACAAAATATTTTTAGGCTATGTGGTTTATATTCTCCTGATGATAAAAATGGGTTAAATTTAAACTCACCAATTTTTAATAATAAACATAAGGTGAATATAGAAAATTTAATTAGTTATATTGACATTCAACCAAAAGTAAAAGGATTGGATTTTATAATTATTCATTTGGGGGTAATTGAAAAAGTATTGACCGCTAATGGAGAAAATAAAAATGAAGAAGATGTGAAAAAGTTTATTTTAAATCTTCAGAATAGTATAGCGACAAAAACAAGAGTTATCATTACTTCAGGAAGAGGCAAACCTGATAATTTGCCCAGAAATGTTCCATTTATTTCTTTTTCAGCTTTATCACAATATGCTATTGAAACTCCCTTTAAACCGTTTTTAAACCAAATCATACATAATGCCCGTATTTTTAAAAAATCATAAAATGGAAACAATAATTATTTTCACTGACTGGGACTCAATTTTTGTTAATCAGAATAATTACGAACTCAGTTGGGTGCCTAAAACTTTTAATCTTAAACCTCTTAATATTTCTAAAGAGAAATCAATCCTTATAGTTTGGGATCAGATTGTAAATGAAAATATTGATGAATTATCTGGTTATATTCCCAAGCAATCAAGGGTTTTCATTCTGCATCACAGACAACCAAATAAAAATTTATTAATTGAACTCGAGACTAAACTTCAAAAGAATGGCTGTGAAGTCAAACCAACAAAGAAACAACATGATGATGTTGAATATGTAATGATTCAAAGAATAGATCTTCATGGCGTTAAAAATCCTAATTTAGTCGAATTAGAAAAAGTATTTGATGAATTAAAGGGGATGTTGTCGGGTAACACGAGAATTGATATTGCATTGGAATTTCTCCATAAGTGCCTTCTAAACCCAGTTATTGATGAAGAAATTGATAAATTAGACCTGAATCAAGAAGACATTGAAATCGTTAGAAAATGTACTGATAACAGTTTCGAAAATCTTTCAGCAGCAAGAGATGCATTATTGAAGACATTATAAGAATTTGATGCTTTTGTATTAGCAATTAAATTTAGCTTACACTAATCATAAGAACTATTTTATTTATGTGTTGAAACAAAAGAATTAAAATCTATGAAAATTATACAGATATCAGACAAACATTATTTTGAGATTTTTGAAGAATATCCGTTACTTTCCGGAACTCCTGAAGAAATTGTGAGGCTTATCGAAGAGAAATATTTTGATGCCGATATGTTTGTGATAAATATAAATTACAGCTCAGAGAAAGTGTATCGTTCCCAAAATTGTGGAATTCAGGTATTAAAACTTTTAAGGCTAATAAATTATAATCAACATTGTATCATTTACTCTTTTTTTTCTCGTGATTGTTTATTGGAAAAGAATCCTCATAACCTGATATTGTTTTCACCTGGGGTAAGTTATGTACAACTTCCCTTTATTTTTAGTTCTTTGGATTTTCAATCTCTTTCAGAAAATCACAAAGCTCCACCTGATCTATCGGCGTATATAAAAGCTGAATCAATATTACCCGATAATCGCCACTTTTTTGCCAATTGGTGGGGCGTATGGCAACTTTGGCAGGTGCAGAAAGCTATTGAAAAGATACCTGGCGGTGATAAGTCTGACGTGATTGCCCAAAATTTCGGCAATGCCTATAAAGAGATGAATTCATATCAAGGGTTGCTTGCAAAATATCTTTTTGGGTATCAGCATGAAGATATTACAATGGCATTGAAAGCTAAAGTAAATAGTCGAAATACTTTATTTGAAAACGAAAAGCGTATACAAAGCGATATTGAAAATGAGATAGAAGAATTAAAAAAAGGCATAGAAGAGACTGATAAAGAATTAATCATCATAAGACGCTTGAGAGACAAAATAGAACAGGACAAAAATGTAGATTCTAAACTACCACTACTTCAGTTTATTCAAAATTTCGTTAATCAATTCTCAAAAGAAAGTAGAGAAAGTCGTATTATTTCAGAAACATTAAACGACTTTACTCAGTCAATCGAAACCAGTAATCAAAAAATTAATCGAAATGAATCTTACTTACAATTGCTTGAGGAAATCAAGATCGAAGAAAATCGTTTAAATGATATATACCGTATCAATAATGAAAGAATAAATCAATTGATAGATCAACAGACAAGTGCCTTGTCAATGTTACCATATTCTGAAATTTTTGAAAAGTTAAAAACAGATAAGCCTTCAATTATTTATGTGGACGATCAAGCAGAAGACGGATGGGCTTTTATCTTTAAAAGAATTATTTACGGAGCGAGATATGATGGAGTTCTATTTAATGTGTTTATTCCACAGAAAGAAAAGGATAATGAGAAAATCGCTCAGGAAATATATCAGTTGGTTTACGAAAAAAAGGCGAAACTACTCATTCTTGATTTACGTTTGAAAGGAGAAATAGGCAATAATTTAAATCCACGAGACATTTCTGGAATTCAAGTTTTGGAACAACTGAAGCAATTGCATCTCCCTTGTCCTATCTTGATAACAACGGCTTCTAATAAAACCAGGATTTATAAACAGACTTTTATTCATGGTGCCACTGCATTTTGGACAAAAGAAGGTTTGGATGAAAAATATGATATAAATGCCTCAGTTGATAATTATTTTTCCTTTATTGATTTGGTACATACACTTTGTTACAGTAAAGAAGTTAATTTTATGTACAATGACTTCCTATCTAGCATTAAAAAGTTTATCATGCAAGAAGCTGTCTTTTGGTGGGAAACAAAATTTTGGGAAGATCAACCGGAATATTTTAATAAAAATAATGTTGCCGAAAAGGGAGAAATTCTAACCATTTTATGGCAATCTTTTGATGATTTGCAAGATAGGTTAAAAGTAGCTATTCAAACTAATCGTTATATCCAATTAGACAATAAAGATATTTCATTAATTATAATAAGGATGTCTCAAATCTTAGAACTAATACATTGTACAGAAAATAACATTCCTGATTCCATTGCTCAAAAAGTTATTTGTCAATTTAATTTGCAAAACATAAATGATTCAAATTCTATAACAATAAATACAAACCGCTTACATGCAATAAGAAATGAGGCGGCACATCGGTTTAATGTAGATTTTGATAAATTGAAAAAATATATTGAGCTGCTATTTAATTATCTTCACGGAGGAAGATATTATGAATCAACTCATAGGTTTCAACTACTTCCAATTGGCAGCCATAATTTAGGAAGGATTGCCCCTGTGCATGACGGAAAATATCATAGTAAAATTATTGAAATAGATAGAAATAGCACTCACACCAAAATAATTCTTGAAAATCCCAATCTAAACTTGGCGAATAATTGTAATGAAATAATTATTAACCTTAAAACAAGATTCAAAGATTATTTTTTCGAGGATTCAAAAATACAGGCTTTAAAAATTGGGGATGAAATTGAGTTCGTCTTGAATATTCATAGACAAGGGCAAGTGGTAGAGGGATATTACGGCAAAAAAGCAAACTTATTATGCAATCATTAGTGTGTTGGAATGCTTGCAACGAAAGCGAAAAAAGAAGATTAGAAAATTTCCTTCTTTCCAAATTAAGAAAGGAGGAGATAAGTTTAGAATTTGATTTTGTTTTTTCGGAATCAGAATTCAATGAAAAGCAAGCAAATATTAGTATCTATGACTCTGTAATTGTATTATGTGAATTAAAATGGAAAAATAATCCTTATTCAAAGTTTTACGGCGTTGATTTTGTTCAAAAGGAAATTCGTTTACAAGGAATCGGATTACCTGTGTTGTTTTTGTCGTTTTTAAGTATGAAACAAATATTGATTATTGATAACTCAAAACAGATTATCCGCTATTATGCATTAGGGCATCAATTTATTCAACTTCCAATTGTAAATCAAAATTCAATAGATATGTTTTATAAAATGCATCCTTTGAAAAGGATAGAGATGATAGATGTACTTAATTTTTGTTCTCTTGACAGGATGATTAGTACTATCCGACACGATATTAAGGAAGATAATAAGAATAATCTTGTGCAAACTCTGATTTTAATTTTGAATTCAATTGATAATGAAGACAAGGAAAAATATATACGAGAAATAAAGGAATTAAATGAGGTCGATGAGATAAAAAGCTTTTGCACTAGAATAGAGCCTCTCTTGAGAGTGAGAACAGCTAATGATACTTCAGAAGATTTAACACAATATAAATGCAAGGTCTTAATTTTAGAAGATGAAAGCGATTTATCGGAACTAATAAATGAAGCTAAAAGTCGCTTCGTAGAAATTGTGCATTATAAAAAGACTAGTGAAGCAGTAACTGCAATTAAAAATGACATTAATAACGATTTTTCTGTATTAATTTTAGATTATCGGATAAAAGATCATCCATCTGATAACTACTCGGTCGTTTCTGAAAAACAAGGATATTTGTTATATGAAGAAGCACTTTCAATGGGTAGAGTGTATGAATATATGATATTTTCCGATCTTTCAAAAGACTTTAAAACTGATGTAGCAAATGAAATGCGAGTTTTAGTACATCAAACCAAAAAAGAAGATATTAATAATGCTGATGGCAGAAAGACATTGATAGATAGAATAATTAGATTGGCAAAAATAAATCAAAAAAAAGTTTCTTCACAAGGGTCGAGTAAAAGAGAATTTATTCAACTTCACAATATATTACGTGAGGGTAAATTTTATAAAAGTTTTGACGATTACGAAGAAATAATATCTGAAAAATCAAGAGAGTATATTGAAAAATTTAATATCAAATGTACAACAGATAATTACCAAAATAAGAATAACCCTTTCGTTGCTGACTGGGATGAGATTCTTAAAAAAAGTCAATTACAAGCAGATATTAAGGTAAAAAGCATTCCGTCAGGAAAATATAAAAATATTACTCAGGAAATCATTGAATTAATTGATAAGGCTAAAGGGTTTCTTGAAGTGAAGGATCGAGAAACCATAATTAAGACAATTCGTCGAAGTTTAAATGAAAGTATAAGAGAAATTAATGATAAGTATGAGATTAAAATCACAAATAACCAGGTTGGAAGAATTGTTTCGACATATTTTGAAAAAGAACAAGGTGATAAAAATATCATCTTTAAACACATATTTGAGATTCTAATTGGTGAAGATAATTTATTTCAAGTTTCTTCCGGCAATACCGATGATATCAATTTCGACTATATTAGCCAAAAAACAATTGACATGTTTATCAATAGGCTGATTATCAGAAGATTTTCTGTTTATTTGTATTATTGGTTCGAAACTTATGCTAATGATTTTTCAAATAAATATGGACTAGTAAAAACTGTGGATTGGTTTTTGACTAAAGGTTTCGTAGATACTACTGTATCAAAAAATGCCTTATCAGGGCAAAGATGTTGGATAACCTCAAAACTAAAAAAAATTTATTCATTTAACGATGTTGCTCTTACTCTTGAAGAGGAAAAGTTTTTTGAATCTAGTTATCCTGATTTATACAAAAAATGGAAAGATAAATGATAGTTCACCACGTCTCACTTGATGAGCCGTTATTTCGGATAGTATATTTGTAAGCACCCGAGTAACTACCTCTTGATTATTCCGGAGCATATGCACCCACGGATTTGATCTGATTATTCATTCCTACAACTACGGGTTCTCTAGTA
>Ga0265294_10006322_pt1 | contig 14256 bp, 9 predicted proteins | sample MunlanPumphouse3_FD_192504 | JGI IMG/M metagenome (GOLD analysis project Ga0265294, IMG submission 192504) | Groundwater microbial communities from a municipal landfill in Southern Ontario, Canada - Pumphouse #3 | ecosystem: Environmental > Aquatic > Deep subsurface > Groundwater | place... | reverse complement strand
TTTGGCTCCCGAACTTGCTGTGGGCAGGTTTTGTTACAACAGCGATACAGAGATAGCCAATTTCTTGAATAAGGTGATGAGCTATATGCTTGCTCCCGTGGAAAGTGAGCTAAAGTCTGCTTTCTTCGCAGGTGAGTGGCTTTGGGAGGGACCAACCTGGGCTGGTGATTACATGGACGAAATGATCGGCGGTAGCTCTGCAAACGGTTACACAACCGTTGGAGTTCCCACATCATGGAATATTGACACTTTATACGATCGCACCTATGGTGCCGCTGATTCTTGGGGAGCAACCCAGATACGCCCTAAATTATCTTTGGGCGCAAACTTTGTAAATCATCTGGGACACTCTAACACCACCTATAATATGAGGCTTTCCAATAGCCAGGTTAGCTCGACAAGCATTACCAACAACGGCGCAAACCATAATTTTTCCATCTACTTCTCTCAGGGTTGCTATGCAGGCGCATTTGATAACCGTGACACAGAACCGGGCAACTATACCAGTGATTGTATCACAGAGAAATTCACTTCCATCTCTACAGCAGCAGCAGCCATGATTGCCCATTCCAGATATGGATGGGGAACACAAGGTAGTACTAATGGGGCTTCACAGAATTTTCACCGAGAGTATAATGACGCTATCTTTGGCGAGAACATTCACGAGCTTGGCTATACGCTGGTGGATTCTAAAATTGACAATATCCCTTATGTAACAGGAGCAGCCGTGATGTACTGGGTAGATTATGAAACTAACCTTTTTGGTGATCCGGCTATGATGCTATGGACAGATCAACCTCAGTTAGTAACGGCAACTATCCCCACCCAATGGATGATGGGATTGAATTACTATCAAATCTTCACCAACGCACCCTATGGGGAGTTTATTCTGAAAGATGAAGCCACTACAATATATCAATCTTATGCAGACGCTAATGGGCTGATCACGGTGAATATGTTTAGTAACCTTACCCCCGGCAACTATCAGATATATATCAACGCTCCCAATTTCTATTCCTACGAAACTTCCATAAACGTAGTAGCAGCGCAAATGCCCTATATTGTCTGTAACAATTATCAGTTTAATGATGCAGATGGCTTACACCACACCGGCGAGATACTTACGGTAGATTTCTATGCCAAGAATGTAGGCTTGATTGATCTTGGAACTCCCGGAACAATTACCCTTAGTTCCACATCACCGAATATCCAGATTTTGAGCGGAACAACTGTGCTAAATAACATCGCTACAGGCGATTCCCTGGCTATAAACACAGCTTTCCAGTTTAAAATCGTAGGGAACTTCACCGATGCAAGCAGAGCTAAGCTGATATTCACCGCAAATTATGCAAATCAAGTATCACAATCTGTGGTTTACCTTCCGCTGAATGCTCCGGATTTGCGCATTACGTCCTATCAATTGAACAACAATTCCACCGCGATTATGCCAGGAAACAACCCTACCCTTAGTATAAATTTCGCCAATACAGGTAGCGGTAATGCCGAAAGCCCGATGCTTATTTTATTACCGGAATCAAACTATGTAACGCTTTCCGAAACTGAGCTTTTCTTTGCACCGCTTGCGCATAATTCTACTATTTCAATGGCGAATGCCCTCACCGTGCACGTTAGCCAGAATGCACCCTTAGATACCAATATAGTTATCAATTATATCTTGAGCGCAGAGAATGGCAACACTCTTGAAGGCTCTTTCATAGTGCATGTCGGCGCATTATATTTTAGCTTTGAGCCAGATTTCCAGGGATGGGAAACAGTTAATCTAAATGCTTCTTACACAAACCAATGGCATCGCTCCAATAACCGTAATCATACGCTGAATGGTATTTATGCGATGAAATTTGGTGGGACAGGGACGGCGCAATACTCTGGCAGTGCTTATGGCGCATTGGAAAGCCCTGCTCTGGATGTATCTCCCAATTGCCAGCTAAAGTTTTACCATTGGATACAAGCAGAGAATCATGATACCAATACCGCTTTCGCTTGGGATGGTGGCTTGGTGCAAATGCAGTTAAATGGTGGCGCATGGACGCAAATCACCCCTGTGGGAAACTATCCTTACCGCATTTACAACAACCCTGCATCTCCCTTTGCTAGCAATACTTATGTTTATTCAGGCAGCTTCGATTGGACAGAAGCTATTTTCGAGCTTGGCGACGTTAGTGGCACTGCTAAATTCCGTTGGATATTTGGAAGTGATGGCTTGGTTGGCGGTGAAGGCTGGTATATCGATGATGTTAAAATTGTGGGCTTAGGCTCTGCAAACGAAGATGAAGTATTATCTGTAAAAGAAGTTCTGCTTTCTGATAACTTCCCCAATCCCTTTAATCCCAATACCACCTTGCGTTTCAGTTTACCCACTGATTTGCCTGTCGCTCTGGATATCTTCAATGTGAAAGGGCAGCTTGTCCGCAGATTAATTGATGCACCGCTCAGCCGTGGACATCATGATATCGTATGGGATGGCTCGGATGCCAATAATCACAGCGTAGCCAGCGGGATATATTACTATCGGATAATCACTCCTATGGGAACTAAAACCAAGAAAATGTTAATGATGAAATGATGAGACTTTCTCGAACTACAAAAGTAGTTGTGCTCACCGGTGCTGGCATCAGTGCAGAATCTGGAATTCGCACTTTTCGTGAGTCCGGCGGTTTGTGGGAAAATCATAAGGTGGAAGATGTCGCCACGTGGAGTGGTTTTGAAAAAGACCCCGCGTTAGTATGGAAGTTCTATCGCCAGAGATGGGAAGATAGCAACTCCACAAAGCCTAATGCAGCACATTATGCCCTGGTGGAAATGGAGCATTATTATGCACAGCACTTCAGTTTGGTAACCCAAAATGTGGATGGTTTGCATAGTGCCGCAGGTAGCAAAAACCCCCTTGAGATGCATGGAAACTTGAATTCTTGTTTTTGCACCACATGCAGAGCCAAGTTTAAGCTGCATGATACCGACCCTGATATTGCAATTCCCCTATGCCCCAAATGTGGTGCCTATCTTAGGCCTGATATTGTGTGGTTTGGGGAAATCCCCTATTTCTTATCCGAAATCGAGCATAGCCTCAAAAAGTGTGATGTGTTTATCATCATTGGCACTAGTGGGCTTGTATATCCAGCTGCGGGCTTTGTGATGACTGCAAAGCTGATGGGAGCAAAGACTATCGCCATAAATCTGGAAGCACCCGATAATCTATCCTTTATCGACGAATTCCATCAAGGCAAATCTGGAGAGGTGCTCCCTGCTTTAGTGAAAGAATGGACAGCTCCATAATAGGATGCCTGCGTCCTTGCAGGCAAGGCCTATCGACGCCCTCGTCGGTAGTCAAAAGAAACTGGGGGTGAGGACACCCACAGGCCTTTCCGGCCAGGAGACCTGAATTCCAATGGAGACCGGAACTCCCAAGTAGCGTAGGACTCCGTTCCTGCGAATGAATTTTAACGACAGCCTACCTCGGCTGTTAGCACTCGAGGCGAGTGCTGTTACTGTATGTCTGGAGACGGTCTGCCTATCGCATAATAACTGAAACCCAACTCGCGTACGATCGAAGGATTGTATAAGTTTCTCCCGTCGAATATCACCTTGCTCTTTAAGAGATCAGCTATCTTGGTAAAATCAGGATAGCGGAATTGGTGCCATTCTGTAATTAGCAACAGTGCGTCGGCATTTTCCAGAGCCTGATATTCGCTGTCGCAAAGTATCACCTTAGGGTTGTTGTTAAAGATGCGAGCAGCTTCGTTCATGGCAACCGGATCATAAGCTTTAATGGTGGCACCCAGGGCAATAAGTTCATTGATAATCACCACAGAAGGAGCTTCACGCATATCATCTGTCTGAGGCTTGAAGGCTAAGCCCCAAATAGCAAAACATTTACCGCTAAGATTGGTGCCAAAGTGTTTCTGTACCTTCTGTACGAGAATCATTTTTTGTCTTGCATTAACTTCTTCGACTGCTTTTAGAATTAGGGAATCATAACCTTTTTGGTCTGCCATGTGTATAAGCGCTTTTATGTCTTTGGGAAAACAGCTTCCGCCATAGCCCACCCCGGGGTAGATAAACTGATAGCCTATCCTGGTGTCGCTTCCAATACCACTGCGAACTTCGCTTACATCTGCACCGTATTCATCGCATAAGCGTGATATCTCGTTGATAAAGGATATCTTTGTGGCGAGAAGTGCATTGGCTGCATATTTGGTCATCTCAGAGGAGCGAATATTCATTACCAATACTCTGTCACGTGTCCTGCAAAAAGATGCATATAAGGCTCTCATTGTTTCGCCCACTTCCACTTTATCGGTGCCAATAACCACTCTGTCGGGTTTCATAAAGTCATCTATTGCAGATCCTTCTTTAAGGAATTCGGGATTAGACACTACGTCGAAGGGGATATCAACCCCTCTTTCTCGCAGAACCTCTAGCATCTTGTTTCGCACCAAATCAGCAGTTCCAACCGGTACCGTAGATTTGTTAACAATAATTTTAGCTGCATTCATTAAAGAGGCTATCTCTGAAGCTGCGGCTAGCACATATTGCAAATCAGCAGAGCCATCTTCATCAGGGGGAGTGCCTACAGCGATAAAGATTATACGAGATTCATCCACCGCTGTTTTCATATCGGTGGTGAAAGACAGCCTTCCTGCAGCCACGTTCCGGTTTACCATTTCTTCCAAACCAGGTTCGTGAATGGGTATCTTACCGGCATTCAGCATGCTAATTTTGTTTTCGTCTTTATCAACGCATATAACATTGCTACCCATCTCTGCAAAACAAGCACCGCTTGTTAGCCCTACATATCCGCTGCCAATTACTGCTAGTTTCATAATCTATCCATTGTTACTAATTTGTTTGAAGTATGCAATTACCTGTTCCAAACCATCTTTCAGGTTTGTATTTGGTTTCCAGTTTAAAATCGCTTTTGCTTTTGATATATCTAAGAGAGAAACCCTTAGGTCGCCCTTTCTGGCATCACTAAAAAGAGGGGCAATATGGGTCTGTAATAGGCTATCTATTTCATTGTATAAATCTACTGTAGTAGTCGTTACGCAGGTTCCAATATTGAAAGCCTGATTAGTACCTTTATCCAGAGCTGCTAAGTTAGCTTTCACCACATCTCCCACATAAACATAATCGCGTATCATGCCTCTGGGTTGGTCTGGATACCTGCATATAGATGGTGTTTTGCCGGCCAGCAACAGTTCTACAAAGAGAGAAACAACCCCTGCCTCGCCATGCGACACCTGCCTGGGTCCATATACATTAGCATAACGCAGAACCGTGAAATCCAGATCATATTGATGGTGGTAAAACTCCAGATATCTTTCGCCCATCAGCTTGTGAATAGCGTAAACTGATAGTGGTTTGGGAGGATAAGTCTCGGTTGTGGGCGTTTGGTCCGCTTCTCCGTACATAGCGCCACCAGAAGAGATGTAGATAAGCTTCTTAACCGGGTACTTAACGCAATTTTCCAGAATATTGATCACGCCTTTCACATTCACTTCGGCGTCATATATGGGATTCGTTATTGAGAGTGGCACACTTACCTGAGCTGCATGATGATTCACTATATCCGGTTGTTCAGTTTCGAATACTTGCCCAATTGCCGGGTCGCAGATATCCATTTGATAGAAAGTGGCTTTGGGGTTTAGATTACGGAGTTGCCCGCTAGACAGATTATCTATAATTACGACATCATGTCCCGCTTCCAAATACGCATCAGCAACATGAGAGGCAATGAATCCGGCTCCACCGGTAAGAAGTATTTTCATGCTTAGCCCTCTACAATCTCATATTCACCTAAGACTTTCACATCTTTGGGATTTATCTTCACCAAAACTGCCTGATGCAGCATATTCACTTGCAAATGAACTTCCGAAAGCTTCTCGTGGCTTTCAACAACGCCCTTTGTGCCCTTAAAAGCACCAGCAGTAATCTCCACTTCCAATCCTTTTGATAGCCAAAAGCCTGGCAGAACGTCAGCTTTTTTAGTTTTACTTTTGTTGAGGTTAAGTAGATCATCAAGGAGTTCTCTCTGATCCACCACCTTAATAAAGCTAACAACATAACCCGATATGCTTAGCGTTTGCCTTTGGGGAATATCCAAAATAACAAACAGATAGCCGGGAAACATCACGTTGGCAAAATTCACTTTCCGGCGTTGGTATATCCTGCTAGCGGTAAACTGTGGCAGGTAATAAGTAATCTCGTTTTGCCTTGCATATTCCGCAAGTTTCTTTTCACAGCGGGGCTTTGTGTGAATCACCACCCATCTGGAATCGCCTTCGGGGAGTATTAATTCGCCATACAATTCATCAATTAGAACGGGTGTGTGTGTCGCCATAGCTTAGTAACGGTAAAGATCGCTTTTATAAGGCCCCTCAATGGGAACGCCTATATATGAAGCTTGTTTTTTGGAGAGCGTGGTAAGCTGAACACCAAGCTTGGCAAGATGCAATCTCGCCACTTCTTCATCCAGATATTTCGGAAGGGTATAAACGCCAAGTTCGTGTTGCTCTGCCCACAGATTCATCTGCGCTAATACTTGGTTGCTAAAGGAACAGCTCATCACAAAAGAAGGATGCCCCGTGGCATTGCCAAGGTTTACCAAGCGCCCTTCCGAAAGCAAGATAATCGCCTTATCATTGGGGAGTTTGATCAAATCCACTTGAGGTTTAATATTGACCTTTTCCACATTTTCCAATTCGAAAAGCTTAGTCACTTGGATCTCATTATCAAAGTGCCCGATGTTGCATAAGATAGCATTGGATTTCATTTTCATCATGTGGTCAACGCGAATTACATCACAATTGCCTGTTGCCGTTACAATGATATCTGCTTCTTCAATCACGTTATCCAAGATATTTACTTCGAATCCTTCCATAGCTGCCTGTAGCGCACAAATGGGATCTATTTCACTGACAATTACCCTTGCTCCGAAACCGCGCATGGATTGTGCGCAACCCTTGCCCACATCACCATAACCGCAAATCATCACAATCTTGCCAGCAACCATGATGTCTGTACCGCGCTTAATGCCATCAGCTAAGGACTCACGGCAACCATAAAGATTATCAAACTTTGATTTAGTAACTGAATCGTTCACATTGATCGCGGGGAACAGCAATTCACCCGCGGAAAACATCTGATACAAACGATTTACACCAGTTGTGGTTTCCTCGCTTACACCCTTTATTTTCTTTGCTGCCCGATGCCACTTTGTAGGGTCTGCCTCTATGCCGGAGATAATCAGTTCTTGCACTAAGCGCATTTCTTCAACGCTTGAATCAGCTTTGGGAAGTACACCATTTGCTGCATAGAGGTTTTCCAGCCTGTAACCTTCATGAACCATCAGGGTGGCATCTCCCCCATCGTCAATAATCAGATCAGGGGCATCGTCCCAGGATAGTGCCTGTAAGGTGCACCACCAGTATTCTTTAAGGTCTTCACCCTTCCAGGCAAAAACAGGGATGCCACGCTCTGCCATTGCTGCGGCTGCATGATCCTGAGTAGAGAATATATTGCAGCTTGCCCAACGCACGGATGCGCCAAGCTCTATCAGGGTTTCAATTAATACAGCGGTTTGAACGGTCATATGAAGGCTGCCTGTGATCTTTGCACCCAAAAGAGGCTTAGTACTACCATAGCGTTCTTTTAGCGCAATAAGACCGGGCATTTCAACTTCTGCAAGTGTTATTTCTTTGCGTCCCCATGAGGCAAGGTTTATATCTGCAATGCGGTAATCCATTAGTATCTCCTGTTATAGCTAAATGAGGTCACAGATTTATATACCCATGACCTCAATATTAGCTTATTATTTATCTGCGGAATCTATCGTTTCTTCCACCATCATGACGTCCACGGTCTCCCCCGCGATCATCGCGACGGGGTGGGAACGAAGTTTGAGGGCGGTCTTTGGGAGCATTGGGATCTGGCTCGGGATTGCCTTCCACACCTTTCATGGTGAGCGAAAGCTTGCCTTTGTCCATACCAAGTGATTTCACATGTACAATATCGCCCATCTTAACCATATCCAAAGGATGGTTAATGCGGCTGGCATGCATTTGCGACACGTGAACCATGCCTTCCTTGCTGCCGCTGATTTTAACAAATACTCCATAAGGCTCTATCCTGGTAACGGGACCTTCGAACAATTCACCTACTTCCGGATCTATAGCTATGCCTTTGATAATATCTTTGGCTTTAGTTATGGATGTCTTATCTGGTGAAAGGATACGCACGGTGCCATCATCTTGAATATCTATCTGCACTTGGCAGCTTTCGATGATAGATTTGATCATCTTGCCAGCAGGCCCGATAATCTCGCCTATCTTCTCGATAGGAACCTTGAAGGATTCGATTCTGGGTGCGCTTGCGGATAGGTCTTCTCTGGGTGCAGCGATACAATCCGCCATGATGTCCAATATGGAATTGCGCGCTACTCTGGCTTTCTCCAGGGCGATGCGCATAATATCTTTGGTGATGCCTTCAATCTTGATATCCATCTGCATGGCAGTGATACCATCTCTGGTGCCGGCACACTTGAAATCCATATCACCAAGGTGATCTTCCAAACCCATGATATCGGTAAGCACTACGAAATTTTCGCCTTCCATAATAAGTCCGTTTGCAATACCAGCTACGGGAGCTTTAATAGGCACTCCGCCCGCCATCATTGCCAAACAACCGCTACAAATAGAAGCCATCGAAGAGGAACCGTTTGATTCCAGGGTATCTGCCACTATACGAATGGTATAGGGAAAGAGTTCCTTATCGGGAAGAACTGCTTTCAAAGCGCGTTCTGCAAGGTTGCCGTGGCCAAGTTCTCTGCGACCCGTGGGTCCCATTCTTCCGGCTTCGCCAACGCTAAAGGGAGGGAAGTTATAATGAAGGTAAAAGCTCTTCTTGTATTCGCTTTCCAGACCATCGATAACTTGCTCGGCTGTGCCACCGGCTAAAGTAATAGTGCCAAGAGATTGTGTTTCTCCACGTGTGAACAAAGCTGAGCCATGTACACGGGGTAGAATATCTATCTCGCAAGTGATATCACGGATATCATCCAAACCGCGCCCATCAACACGATGGTGCTTAGTGAGGATAGATTCACGCACATAACGGCGCAGCAATTCTTCAAAAGCTGCTGCGTATATCTTTTCGTTTTCTAAGAACTCTTCTTCGTTCTCAGCAGTGAATTTCTCCACCATTTCAGCTTCGGCGGCATCGAAGGCATCCTGACGTTCCTGCTTACCTAGAATAACAGCAGCAGTGGCTATTTTGGCACCGCAAGTACTTTCCACTTTGTCCATTATTTCTTTGGGCATAATGGGCAGTATCACATCAACCTTGGCTTTCCCACATGTTGCCACAAAATCGTCTTGCAAAGCAACAAGCTTCTTAATCTCTTCATGCCCAGCGTAAACGCCATCAAGCATGATCTCTTCGCTCAATTCGTGAGCGGAGGATTCTATCATTACGATAGATTTGCGTCCACCGGCTACGGTGAGATTCATTTTGGATTTCTCGGCTATCTCACTGAAATTGGGATTGACGGCAAACTCACCATCAATGTATCCTACGGTAACACCGGCAATGGGTCCGTGGAAAGGAATATCAGAGATGGAAAGAGCTAAAGAAGCTCCGAATACACCCAGTGTAGCAGGATCGGTAACGCCATCAAAGGCAAGCACGTTTAATACTACATGCACTTGATTACGGAATCCATCTGGAAACAGGGGGCGAATGGAACGATCGATAACACGCGCCATCAAAGTGGCATCTGTAGTAGGTTTAGCTTCACGTTTGAAGAAACCACCGGGTACCTTACCAGCAGCGTACATCTTTTCGATGTAATCTACGGTAAGCGGGAAGAAATCCTGATTCAGAGAGGCTTCTTTGGACATGGTAGCGGTTACAAGTACGACAGTTTCGCCGTATTGGATAAAAACGCTGCCATTGGCTTGTTTTGCCATTTTGCCAGTTTCAACGATTAGCGGACGACCGCAAAAGTCCATCTCGCGGCGGGTAATTTTGAAGTTATGCATAACTTCTCCTTATTTGTTTTTACTGCGGGGAGAAGAAGCAATAGGCTAAAAAGTTTGCTACAACCTCTTAGCTTATTGCTAATTGCTCCCGTAACAGTTTGATTTTAGCGTAAATAAGGAAAGTGGATCACCAGTTCTGCTGATCCACTTTTCTTTGTTAGTCATAATATCTTGGCGAGTTTATTACTTTCTGATACCAAGCGCCTTGATTATGCTGCGGTAACGACTGATGTCCTTCCGCTTCAAATAATCAAGAAGGCGTCTGCGTTGCCCGATCAGTTTCAACAGACCGCGCCGGGTGGAAAAGTCTTTCGCATGCTCTTTGAGATGCTCGGTAATATCTTTGATTCTACGGGTGAGCATCGCAACTTGCACTTCCGGTGAGCCAGTGTCTGATTCATGGAGTTTAAACTCTACCATGATAGCTGTTTTAGCCTCAGGTGTTAACGGCATTTCATCCTCAGATGATTTTATGTAGTCATGATTTAAGTGAGGTGGATTTTGTAAAGGGATTTCTTTTAGGTTAACGGGTTAGCGGGTTAACCTATAGCTGGTGGAGGTGGCGGGGATCGAACCCGCGTCCAAAAAACCGATTGCAAGCAAATCTACATGTTTAGTTGTCGTTTAAGTCTCGGCTTTTGAGGTAAAGACAATCAGACCCTCTAAAGCCCAGCCAATAGTCTTAAGCGGAAATTATCGGCAATCCTTTCCGCAGCATCCGTACTGTTTCGACGCCCAATCCCCTCCCGACGGCACGAAGAGGTTGAACGAAAGCAGCTTACGCTGCTAAGGAGTAATTGTTATTTGCAATTAATTTTGTTTGCTCTCTTGTTAACGGAGTGGAAAAGCGTCTCCGACATGCATCACTCACACCCTGGTTCCCTGTCGAAACCATTTCACCCCCTATACGCTTGTAAAATATCTATACTAGTCAATCTATTTAGGATTGCTCCCATGTCAACATAAATCTCTCTGACTTGTTTTCCAGATGCGTGCTGTGGAGCTGGTATGCTCCCGTAATGGCACTCGCCTCGAGTTCCTACAGTCAAAGCGACTGTGGATACGCGGCACATCGAATCTAATAGAGTTTTAACCCAGGATATTAAGCCAGTATCACCGCAGAGTAAAGATTTATCCTTTTCTTGCTACACGGAAACCGCTGAAATTACTCTCTAAGTTTGTATCGGTATAAAACCTACGGGCATTAGTGCAATTGCTGGGGTCACTGCTCCAGCTTCCTCCACGCATCACTCTATGGCTACCGGTGCTGGGTCCAACTGGGTTAACCACGTCCGTGGTTGGGTACTTATAGTTATAGATATCCCAACAAAACTCCCACAAATTACCGGTCATATCGTAGAGACCCAATTCGTTTGGCTGTTTAATACCTACATTGTTTACTTCAGTTGCATTTCCATTATACCAAGCGACTTCATCAATAGCATTGGAGCCACTGTAAGTGTAAGTGCTAAACGGATTGCCACCTTGTGCAGCGAACATCCATTCCATCTCTGTGGGGAGTCTGTATCCGCTAACATTCCAGTTGCATGCTAACAATACATGATTTACTACAGAATTCCATCCAACAGGCCACAAGTCTGGATTAACGCCCAGTTTGTCATAGTTGTAACAGGGTTGATATCCCTCGACTATGCTTCTCCGGTTACAATATTCTATTGCTTTGCCCCATGTTATTGCTTCAGTTACATCTTCATGAAGCCCCGTGATGGGTTTCTCATTTTCAATATCAACACTTCCATTAAGCGGCATGACATAATACCATTCAAGTTCAGTTACTTCGCATTTGCCTATAAAATAAGGTGATAGGGTAACATTTGAACTGCCGTTATTGAATGTGCCACCATTTACCAATTGCATCTGGTCCGCTAGGTTAATAATGTAATAGGATGATTCCATGAAACTAGGCTGCCAACCACTTTTGAAGGCAATTGCTTTAATAACCATATTGCCTGCAACATTTAAGGGATTGGAGTATAGATCTGAAGCTTCTGTTGGTTCTGTCCCGTCGGTTGTAAATCTTATCTGCGCACCGCTAACGGGGCTGGTGATATTAACTGTTTGCCCAATGGCATAGTGTCCGCCTGGTGGGCTGAATATTGGTTTCAGTAATTGCATTGTAAATACAGCCGTAGTAACAGCACTGGGAGGTTTGCCTTCAAGAAACGCTCTGCATTTAAGGGTCGTAGAACTGTTGATCTGTATGGGGGCGGAATATAGTGTAGATGTTGCAATTGGATCACTTCCATCAACAGTATAGCGTATCAGTGCTCCAGAAGTTGTACATGATATTGTTGCTGTTCGTGGAGCGTTAAATATGCCTCCTGAAGGTGAGATACTAGGGCGTGCCACGGTTGTATAGATGTAATCGGCAGTCTGAACCGTGCTTGATATCCATCCAGATTTAAAAGCCTTAGCTTTAAGGGTGCAGCTAGCAGCGATCTGTACAAATCCGCTATAAGTTTGTGATTCATTGGTGGGATCGGTACCGTCTGTGGTGTATCGGATATTTACCCCCGAGGTAGAACATGATATGAGAACGTTTATAGGTTCGTCGTAAGTGCCTCCAGAGGGAGAGAACATGGGAGTTGCTATCTGTTCGTCATTCTGAGTAGTAGTTTTATTATCGCACGAAAACAAAGCAATACTAAATAATACTGCCACTAAAATCCTTATCATCAATCTCATAGTAATCCTCTCAAAGATATTGTTTTATTAGTGTCGTGTTATATTTACTCATTACAGATTCACACCCAAAGAAACGATAAAGGATCTTAGCTTAAAAGCATTCCGAATAGGCGCATCACCGATGGAATTAATCCCAGTTGTAAATCGGCAATCTAGAATAAACGAATCTTTACCAACCCCAAAATTGAACAAATCCTTCATTCCAAAGCCAAATCCCATAACTAAATCAAACTTGTAGGGCAGTAGTTCGTCTGCACCGTTTTCGTGATATTGGCTAGCATAATTCTGGGTAAGATCACTATCAGTTTGGCTATTCCCAACTAGTTCAGCAACATCTGCATCAAGAGCTTTAATACCCTGATGTTTCGTAGATTTATTGCTAAGCAGCAGGGATATTGAGGGGCCAGCGTAGATGAAGGCACCTGTATAACTGCCTCCGTTAGCATCGGAAGCAACTTCTTGCTGCAAACGTAACAAAACAGGAATTGTCAAATAATCTTGGGTTCGCGTTATTTTCCCGCTCAGTGTATCTGCAAACTCAGTTGCAAGCTGCAAGTTATTGGTGTTTAGAGCTCTTCCCTCAAACTTTTGAGTATAATTAAATCTTTGCCATATCATTTCTGATTGCAGTCTTATGGAATCATGATTGTTAGTTAGCCGTATCGAGCTATAAACGCCCACATTATGTGATGACCCATGCTCATTAGTGGGGGATTCTAATCTGAGGTATCCATATTCACTACTAACACCGGAAACCACAGTGGATATATCATAATTGATTTCGTAATGGGATTCATCTCCATAAATATTAGATGTTCCCATGCCATATTTAATGCCCCAATCGACATCATAAGACCACAAACAACAGAATACCAAGGCCATTACAGATAGTATAACAGTCTTCTTATACATAATTTCTCCTTAACAGCAAGTCGTTATTAACTTCGAACTTCATAATGTAGAAACCTAAACTCTCTTGAGACAATCGCATACACATCTAAATAACAATCTCCCTTTTTTACAAATCTTATCATCAACAGGACACATTTACACGCTAGTTTTTCTCAATATCTTGTCAATAAAAATCTCTCGAGTTTGTTTTCTCTTATGGTTTTAAGGCTCTCTATATAGCTTTGTCCATTCCTCCTCATCTATAACCCATTTCCTGGAACACCACTATTCCTTCTATTCTCAAATCATTGCCCACCCATTGCCCTTATGATGGGCATTGAGTGGGCAATGATAGGGCAATGCCTGCAAGCAGTGCGGTTGCTGATTTGCAACAAAAGTGATACTATTTGCAATTTCACTTGATACTCTATACCTGCGTAAATGGTAGCGATATTTCAGCATGTTCCAGATACAGTTTTCGAGATTGTTGATTTATCTTGACAGTTAGCATAGCAGAGGAATACTAACGACATTGAAAAAAAGGAGAATATATGAAGATATCCGCATTGTTGTATGCAATAGTAATCATATCGTTTTTTATGCC
>Ga0265294_10006321_pt1 | contig 14257 bp, 16 predicted proteins | sample MunlanPumphouse3_FD_192504 | JGI IMG/M metagenome (GOLD analysis project Ga0265294, IMG submission 192504) | Groundwater microbial communities from a municipal landfill in Southern Ontario, Canada - Pumphouse #3 | ecosystem: Environmental > Aquatic > Deep subsurface > Groundwater | place... | reverse complement strand
GATTTACGTTTACGGGAATAGTGATAGCAGAAAAGGGAGAAATAACAGAAGCGAACGGACTTGGAACAATATATAACAAAGAAGCGCTGAAGAAGGTAATGGAAAAGATAGACACAAGCAAGCTTAATGAAACGGAAGCGTCAACGGCGGAAGAAGTGATGGGAGAAGTAGTAAACGGAGTAACGGCGCCGTCAGAATTGTCACAGACGTTGGAATATGTATTGAATATTTGGAGCAGAGACACTGGAGCGATGTTGGAATATATAGGATTGGATAAAGACACAGAGTTGAGCAATAACAAGGCAATAGTGCAGGCGGCGACGGATAAGATGGCGGAAGCGATAGAGATGGGAAAGAAAGGAGAACTGAGCGGAGCGGAAGTCAAGACGGAAATAGCGTTGGTAACAACGTTGAGAGACTTGCTGATAACAACGAGTAAAGAAGAGAAAGGGAAAGAATGGGTAGCGACAGCCGGAGCAGAAGAGATATTGACAAAGTTGGTAATAAGCAAAGCGGTAAACCAGAATGTAATAATAGCAGGAATGGAGAAGGAGAAGAGCGTGAAAGCAGACGAATTTGTAATAAATATACAGAAACTGCAGAAAGCGATAAGCGATAAGAACATAGTATTTGCTAAAGACGCAAAGATAGACGATGTAATGGATATGCTGAAAGACAAGAAGACAGACAAATACAGAACGCCGATGATGAGATTGTCTGATATTAAAGCTGTAGCGGCGGCGGCGTAAGAGAAACAGCTAAAGAAAGTTAAAATTGCAGGTAAAATAAATAGTAAAAAAGCAGACAGAAAATTTTATCTGTCTGCTTTTTTATTTGTTTTTGAGCTTTTATAAATTATAAAGATTCAACTATAATCCCTTTTGTGCCTTCAACAGGACATTTGTTTTGGCATATTGAGCAGCCTATACATAAACTCTCTTCAATATAAGGTACTTTTACAAGTTCTCCGTTAATTATTTCTTTTTTTACTTTTACCGCTTTTTCAGGTATAGGGCAGTGTTCTTCGCACACGAGACATTCCAAACCGTCATGCCATGAAATGCAGGCGTTTTTTTGTATTTTTGCTATGCCGATTTTTGTTTTCATTTTCTCTTTTACAGTTAATTTTTTTATTGCCTGAGTAGGACATACGTGTCCGCATAAAACGCATTCATATTCGCAGTATCCTGTTTTTGCATCAAGTTTCGGAGTCCAGATGCCGTCCGTCCCTGATTCCAGCATAACAGGCTGCAGCCCGTTTGTAACGCATACTTTTATGCAGTTGCCGCAGCGAATACATTTTTGCTTTAAATCATTTTCGCCTGATGTTCCCGGAGGTCTTATAATATTGGCTTTTTTACTTCCGGTTTTATTTTTCAATGCAATAAAAATAAAACCCGCCGAAACGATTAACCATGATAAAAATTCTTTTCTTGAAATTCCGTTTCCTGTTTTCTTTTCTGCCGGATTTTCTTTTTTTTGCAAATTACAAATAATCGGTTTTTTGAAAGAAAACTCGGATTTATATTTGTTAATACATTTAGTCTCCTGTATGCAATCCATACATAAAATACATTCCTGCTTTATGTAAGTATTATCATCTTTTATTGCGTTCATTCTGCATAAATCTTTACATTGACCGCATTTAGCGATGCATTCTCCTGATTTTCTTTCAAGTAACGATTTTGCCGCAATAATTGAAAGAACAGCGCCGAGAGGACAGATATATCTGCACCAAAATCTTCTTTTAAACAACAGCATAAACAGCGGCAATATAAAAATTATAAACATCGATAAAGAATTACTGAAAAATAATTCTCTGTTTTCTATTACTATGCTTTTTGATATTTGATATATGCCTTCCGTGATTCTGCCGGGATTGTTTGACATAAGGTAATAAAAAAAATCATTTGACAGATTATTGGCGGCAGAGTAAAAAGTAAAATAAAAACCTCTTGCAAATATTGTTATAGGTTCAAAAAGCCAGAATAACTGAAAATTAAGAGCTGTAAGCAAAATCAGCAATGCAAGCAGAAAATATTTTAAAGATTTCTTTTTCGGAAATGTTTCTTTGTTCTTTTTAAATATACCTGTGAAAAAACTTACAATATCCATAACCGTTCCGTAAGGACATATCCAACCGCAGAAAATTCTTCCGAAAATAAAAGTAATAATTAATAAAATTACGGCCGGAATAAGTGCTGCGGATAAAAAATTTGCCGCAATTGTTATAACCGGAGACAATTGAAACAAAAGAGCCGCGTTAAAAAAATGATGCAATGGATATCTTAAATACCACAGCAAAAAACAAATTATTACAAAAGACGCCGATTGAATTAATATTTTAAATATTTTAATTTTCATATTTTAAATGTTTTAATATTTGCTTTATTTATATTCATGCTCCCAAGCCCTGATATAGCGGCTTCTTTTATATGTCCTATGTTTTCAGGATTTATTTGATATAAGGTTTGTGATGCGTATGAGTCTGCCAGAACGGCATCCGCAGACGCTATGAGGATAGAGGTTTTTTTTACATCTCCCAAATTACCGCCTCTCGGCCCGTTCCTAATCAGAATTCTGTATCCGTCTATTATGTTTAAATCAGGTTTTATAAAAGCCAGAACTTCAGGAAGTTTTTTGTCTATGTCCCAATGCATTGTTGCTCTGTTTCCTCCGCAGACGCCCATAAGATTTTTAATTGACAATGTAAGTTTTGTGTGTCCGTGTGTTTTTGCTATAGGAATGTTTATGAAACAATCGCAGTTGACGGCATCGGAATATATAGGAAAATCCTGCATCTGTGCGTTTGTTTTAAAATTTGCAGCGTAATATTTCCATCTGTCAGGAAAGAAAATATCACCGCCTGCTTCTTTAACGGCTTTTTCTATGCCTGAATTTTTATAGCACATTTTTTCTTCATTGCATGTGTTGTCAAAAACTTTAACCTTTTTTGCCCCGGCTTTCAAACATAATTTAACAACCGCCGCCACAAGAATTGGATTTGTATTTGCCGCATATTCCGGTTCTCTGTTCCATCCGATATTAGGTTTGATGACTACCGTATCGCCTTTTTTAACAAACTTTTCTATTCCGCCTAATTCATTGATAATTTTTTTTGCCATTGTTTCAATATTATCGCCGTGTACGGCAACAAGATCACAAATTGTTTGTATATTTCTCTTTTTCCTAGGTTCAAGCTGTTTTGTTGTTTTTGCAAACAGCTCTTTTGATTTTACTGTTGACAGAAACAAAGACATAAGTCCGAATGATAAAATTTTCAAAAAGGTTTTTCTTGAATATTTTGTTAAAAATAATTTGTTTAAATTTTTAATCATTTAATATCTCCGTAAATTTTATCTTCCGACATTTCTTTTTTATAGATAATTCCGGATATGATTATTCCTGCTTCATATAATATTAGCATAGGCATAACAAATAGAATTAAACTGAAAACGTCAGTAGTAGGAGTAATGATTGCGGCAAAAACGCACAGCGCAAAAAAAACTTCCTTCCTGAATTTCTTTAACATATTCGGCGACACTATACGTAAAACGGTTAATATGGAACAAATTAAAGGTATTTCAAATATTATTCCTCCCGATAATAAAACCGCAAAAACAAAAGAAATATATGAATTAAGCGTAAACTGAGGGGAAGAAGAAGTTAAATGCGCTGAGATATTGGAAAGAAATTTTATTGTGTTTGGAAGTACTATATAGTAAGAGAAAACAGTTCCTAAAATAAAAAGAGTAAAAGCTGATACGGAGTATTTTATAATAGAGACTGTTTTTTCTTTTTGTAAAGCAGGCGCAATAAATTTTATACATTCATAACATATTGGCAAAAAAGAAATTACAATTCCCGAATATATAACTGTTTTAAAATATATTGTTATGGATTCGGTAGGTTTTAGGATGAGAAAATCGTTTATAATTCCTTTTGCCGGAAGTTTAACATAATCTATTATTATATCTGCAATAAAAAAAGACAAAACAGCGGCAACCGACAAATAAATTACAATTCTTATTATAAGCCATCTCAAATCTTCAAGATGAGATAAAACCGGTTTTTTTGTCATTATTATTTTTCAAGTTTTTCAGAATCTTCATCATCTTTTTTTTCTTCTTTGTTTATCTCGTCTTTTTTGTTGCCGTCAAAAGCATTTTTAAATTCTCTTATTGAAGTGCCTATGGCTTTGCCGATCTGCGGCAGTTTTTTTGAACCGAAAATTAATAGAGCTAAAAGAAGAATAACTACAATTTCCTGAAATCCTAATCCGAACATAAAAACCTCCGGTTTTTCTTATAACGGCATAGATTTACTGCTTTATTTTTTTTCTGTCTTTTAAGATTGCAATTCTTACATAAACTGCTATAACAAACCAGACTGCATATAAAAAATATGAAATATATTTTGCAGCAGGGGTTTGAAATTTATAGGCTATATAAAGCCCAGCGACTCCGGCAAAAGTTGAAAGTAAAAACATAAATTTAAATTTCTTATAATTGTTTTTTTCTGACATTACAGCCTCTTTTGAACTTTTTGAATTTTTTTAATAATAACAAAAGTAAGAATATTTATAAACAGCAAAACGCAAGCCGTTATAATGCCGGCGGTTAAATTAAGAAAAACGGATAATACTGCGGCAACTATAATATCTGAGGCGAACAATATGTAAAAAAACTTGTTAATGTTCATATTATCCTTTATATTCTCTTACAAGATATATTAATTTCCCGACAATTTCAATATTATCGGAGGTTATGGCAGGATATTTAGGATTTGAGGATTTTAAAAATATTCTGTCGCGTTCTTTATAAAACATTTTGACGGCGGATTCTCCGTCAACTAGAGCGACGACGATATCTCCGTTATAAACTCTTTCACCCTGTGAAACGACTATTGTATCGCCTTCAACTATTCCGGAAGGTTCCATACTGTCGCCTTTCACTTTCAAAGCGAAACATTTTCTGTTTCTTGTAACATTGGTATTGATATATACATAATCGTTTGCATCTTCAACTTGTTCAAGGAATGTTCCTGCATGCACTGTTCCTAATACGGCGACAGGTGAGAAATTTTGCCTGTTAGGCAAGTCAATGCCTCTGGACAGAGACCCTCTTTTTATCAGACAGCCTTTTGACTGCAAAGCTTTGAGGTGCTGCTGTACGGAACCTATAGACAGTTTGAAATACGCCGCAATTTCTCTGACAGTAGGCATCATCGCATTATCGGCATGAAAATCATTTATGAACTGCAAAACTTTTTTTTGTTTGTCTGTAAGTTCTTTCATAAGGCCTCCATGATAAAAATATAACATTTTTATTATACTATACATTTGTATTAAAGTCAAACGGATGTTTTTTAACTTGGTAAGTTTTTTGATTTTGATTAATCAGTTTAAACCAGAAAAAAATCTTTATGTTTAAGAAAAAATTTTTTTTCGATGTCATAAACTTCATATCGTAAAGCTTTATATTTTAATGCTGTTTCAAAATCAATGATTTTTGAGTATTCTTCCAATACTCTTAATGATTCTTCGGCTCTTTTAAAATTTGCAATTATTATATTTTTTAAATCTGTTCTTGATGCTTCTGGGGCTGTTTTCCCCGAGTCGGTTACGCTGTCTCTTGCCGAAAGCATTTGTTCATAACAGTCTGCAAGATAAGAAGAAGCGGAGTGTCTGATATTTCTTATTTCTTTATACAAATCTTTATCGCAGAAAACAAAACGCATGCTGTCTTCAACAACCCGCAGACCTTCTTTGCATCTGTTAATGTTGGTGTCTAGTATGCGTATAAATTTTTTATCCATTTAAGCGTATCTTTCAACAATAAGTTTTATTAAATTGCTTGTAGATTTTCCTTTTACAAGAGGATATCTGTATACTTTTTTAACAAATTCTCTGCCGATTATATCTTCTATTTTATAATCTCCGCCCTTGACAAGTATGTCAGGTTTCAGTTTGCTCAAAAGTTCATAAGGCGTTTGTTCATTGAAAACTGCCACATAATCAACAGCCGTTATTGCGGCAAGCAGTTTTGTTCTGTCTTTTTGCGGTACTAAAGGCCTTTTAGGTCCTTTAAGACCTGCAAGAGATTTGTCCGAGTTTATGGCGACTATTAAAACATCTCCGAGACTTTTTGCTTTTTGGAATAAACTTACATGCCCTATATGTATAAGGTCAAAACAACCGTTTGTAAAAACAATTTTTTTGTTTTCTGATTTTAGTTTTTTTACGGTTTCAATTAATTTTTTTGTTGAACAAATTTTATTATTATCCAAAGATTTTTTCCTCAACCAATTTAGCTATAATGTGCAGAAGAAGTATATGACATTCCTGAATTCTTCCCGTAACTTTTGAAGGGGCGCAGTAACACATATCCGATAAAAGTTTTAATTGTCCGCCGTCTGCTCCGGTAAGCCCTATTACAAAAATTCCCATTTTTTTTGCAGTTTCAACGGCTTTAATAACATTTATTGAATTTCCGGAAGTTGTAATGGCAATTATAATATCGCCTTTTTGCGCAAATGCTTCAACCTGTCTGCTAAAAATAAAATCGTATCCGAAATCGTTTCCTATTGCCGTTACAGAAGAAATATTTTCAGTCAAAGCTATTGCAGGCAGGGCTTTTCTGTTTTTCTCAAATCTACATACAAGTTCGGCCGCAAAATGCAATGCGTCGCATGCGGATCCTCCGTTGCCGAAAATTATCGTTTTTTTACCGTGTTGATAAGCTTCATTGATTTTATTTGCAATGGATTGTATATATACAAGTTGTCCTTCATCCAACATTTTTTGTTTTGTTTCAATACTGTCGCTGATTAAAGCTTTGATTGTGCTTTTCATATCCATAATTGTCTCCAATTAATAAAACCCGCCTTGTTACCGGCGGGCTTTAAATTAAAATATTTTTTCAGCCGGTTTTTATTTACCAAAAATATACTTAGGCAAAAAGTCTGTACATACGTTTCCTTTATGGAAAAATTCATTTTCCATAATTTTTGCATGTAAAGATGATGTATTTTTTATTCCTTCAATTTGCGTTTCTTTTAATGCTCTGGACATCCTCGTGATAGCTTCTTCTCTTGTTGATCCGTGAGCGATAATTTTTGCTATAAGGCTGTCATAGAAAGGCGGAATTGTATACCCTGAATAAACATGGGTGTCAACTCTTATCCCGGGTCCTCCTGGCAAATACAAATGCCCGATTTTTCCCGGAGAAGGAATAAAATCCTTATCAGGATCTTCGGCATTTATTCTGCATTCTATGGCATGTCCGTTTATTTTAATGTCGCTTGAATCAAAAGATAATCTTTCTCCCGCAGCCAATAAAATTTGTTCCTTAACCAAATCCAATCCGGTAATCGCTTCGGTAACCGGATGTTCAACCTGAATTCTGGTATTCATTTCCATAAAATAGAAATTCAAATGTTTATCCACTAAAAATTCTACGGTTCCGACGGTTATATATCCTATTGCGGATGCGGCGCTTTGTGCGGCTCTTCCCATTTTTTTTCTTAAAGAATCGCTTATAAAAGGAGACGGACTTTCTTCTACAAGTTTTTGGTGCCTTCTCTGGATTGAACAGTCTCTTTCAGGCAGATAAACGACTTTACCTTTACAGTCTCCGAGAATCTGAAATTCTATATGATGAGGTTCTTCAATATATTTTTCCATGTAAACGTCAGGATTTCCAAAAGCCGCTTTGGCTTCAGTCTGCGCCATTATTATTGAATTTTTCAGGGCTTCTTCGCTTACGACTATTCTCATGCCTTTTCCGCCGCCGCCGGCAGTAGCTTTGACTATCACCGGATATCCTATTTTTTGAGCAAGCTTGAATATTTCAGGATCATCGGCTGATACAGGACCGTCTGAACCTGGAACAACAGGCACTTTTGATTTTATCATTAATTGTCTGGCGGCTATTTTATCGCCCATCTTTTCAATTGAGCTTCTTTTAGGACCTATAAATGATATTCCGCAGCTTTCGCAGACTTCGGCAAAATATGTGTTCTCAGCCAAAAATCCGTATCCGGGATGAATGGCGTCAGCGCCTGTAATTTCCGCTGCTGAAATTATGCTTGGTATGTTTAGATAACTTTCACTTGCCGATGCAGGTCCGACGCAAATGGATTCATCCGCAAGTTTTACATGCATTGATTCTTTGTCGGCTTCAGAATGTATGGCAACCGTTTTAATGCCGAGCTCTCTTGCGGCTCTGACTATTCTGCAAGCTATTTCGCCTCTGTTTGCAATTAATATTTTTTTAAACATTTATAATCTCCCGATATAAAAACTATGCTGGTTCCTGGTCTGATGTATCCACTAAGAATAATTCCTGCCCGTATTCTACGGACTGACCGTTTTTTATGCAAACTTTAACAACTTTTCCTTTTGTTGTTGCAATAACATCCTTTATGATTTTCATAGCTTCAATTGCGGCTATTTTCTGCCCAACTTCAATATGGTTGCCTTCTACTATGAAAGGAGGTCTGTCGTTTGCAGGAGCATTGTAAAATGTGCCTACCATTGATGATTTGATAGAAACAATAGGAGATTTTTCTACAACGATTTTTTTAGGCGCGGTAATCTTTTGAGTTACTTCGCTTTTTTTGAAATAAACAGATGTATCTCCCGAATTAAATTTTACTTCTTCAATATCTGTTTCTCTTATTGATTCCAAAAATTTTTTAATTTCAATAGGATTCATAAAAACCTCATAGTTTTAGATATGATTCTGTTATACTCTTTCTACGTATTCGCCTGTTCTGGTATCAACTCTGATTTTATCGCCTTCTTTTATAAATAAAGGGACTTTAATTTCGGCGCCTGTTTCAATTTTCGCAAATTTTGTCAGGTTTGTTACGGAATCGCCTTTTATACCCGGTTCGGCTTCTATAATTGTCATTTCAACTATGAGAGGCATATCAATGCCTATCAATTCTTCTTCCAAATATATAGCGTCAATCTCTTGGTTTTCTTTAAGATAAATTTCTTTTCCGTCCATTTTTCCCTTCGGTACAGGAATTTGTTCGTAAGAATTCATATCCATAAATATATAGTCTTCGCCATCTACATATAAGAACTGTTTCTTCTGTCTTGTAACACTCAGAGCATCAAATTTTTCACCTGATTTGAATGTCCTGTCTATTGTTCCGCCTTTCTTAACATGTCTCAATTTAACTCTCATGACTGCTCCGCCTTTACCAGGCTTATGATTTTGAAACCATGTTATTTGATAAGGTTCATTATCAACTAAAATTACTAAACCGTTTTTGAAATCCGAAGTTGAAACCATTATTGTGTTCTCCCGTTATTTTTACTTTAAATTTTTGTATTTGTTAAAACTTTGCAACCGTTTTTTGTAACTAACACCGTATCTTCCAGTCTTATTCCGAACTTATACGGTATATATACGCCGGGTTCTATTGTTATTACCATATTCTCTTGTAAAATTTCTTTTGAATTTTGAGAAACTGACGGCGTTTCATGTATATTCAGTCCGACTCCGTGACCTGTCCCGTGAATAAATTTACCGCCTAAGCCGGCGTTTTTAATAATGTTTCTGGCCGCGGAATCAATTATGCTGCATTTGCTTCCGCTCTTTACCGCTTCCATTGATGCGTCATGAGCATGTTTTACCAAAGACCATATCTTTTCAGATTTATCGCTAATTTTACCTAAAAAAGCTATACGTGTCAAATCAGAACAGTACCCTTTATACACACATCCCATGTCTATTAGAACTATATCATTTCTTAAAATTTTTCTGTTTCCGCTCATATGATGCGGATTTGCAGAATTCGGTCCGCTTGCGACTATTGTTCTAAAACTGGCCGCCGTGCGGTTTTTGGCAAATTCTTCTTCTATTTTAAAATATATATCCGTTTCTGTCATTCCTGGAGATATTTGCTTTTTTACTTTTTCATAAATGTCCGAAACGATTTCGCAGGCTGTTTTTATGTTTTCGATTTCTCTTTTATCTTTGATTTTCCTTAATCCTGCAGTTAAACCGTTTATCTTTGATACGGCAATGTTATTGTTGACCAGTTTTTTTGTTACAAAGTCAAATATAAGCAGATTTGTGTTTGACGCGTCAATGCATACATCTTTAATTTTATATTTTTTACATATTTCGGTTAACCCTTCCGTAAAAGATAAGGCAGTCGTTATCTTTATTGTTTTTCCAAAATGCTTTTTAACCTGTCCTTCTATCATTTTGGAAGTTATTGTAAAGATATTTTTTTTATAAAGTAAAAGCCAAAATCCGTCAAATTCTGCTTCCGTTAAATAAAAAATGTCTTTAGGGTCTGTTATCAAAACGGCTTGATCCGAATATTTTTCTGTGAGTTTTGAGATTCTTTTATTCATAATACAATAATTCTATCATTTTTTTATATACATATATATAATATAATAATATATAAGATTAAAAAACGTCAAATATGTTTCAGACTGCTTGATTTTTGTTTTCAAAAAAAGTAATATAATAAGCCAATCTTTAATAAAAGTTTAATTCCGACATAGCTCAATGGTCGAGCATCCCGCTGTTAACGGGAGGGTTGTAGGTTCGAGTCCTACTGTCGGAGTTTCTTTTTTTAATACAAAATAGCAATTTTAATATTTGGATTACACATTTGTATTTTGCTCACCTATGTACCAATCGCTCCCGCTTTTATTTTTGTAGACTGCAGTCGTAAAATACTTTGGTTTATCTTCGGACTTACAACTTGTCCGTTCAACAGCTCAAATCTTAAAATCTTTTAAAATTATAAAGCATAAAATAATAATAGTGCTGAGAATTTCTTTTAAAGTAATATTGGAAATATTCTTTGTTTTTCTATTAAAAGATTTTATTTCGCCAAAGATTCGGGTGACCACTAGTATCCGGTTGGATTTTTAATAGGTGGTATTGCGGGGTTAGAACTGTCAATGAGGCTTGACTGGAGCGCCGGACCTGCTATTATAACCGTTTTTTTGATTATGCTCATAATTGTATGTTTTGGTAATTTTATAAAAAAGAAACGGACTCAAATTAATTGTAATATTTAGAATTTTAGCATTAAAAGCCTGTAAAATAATTGACTTGTATTAATCAAAAAGTTAAAATCATATATTAAATATATTTTAAAGGTATTCGATAAAAAATGATATCTAAAATATTGGATATGAAAAAGCGGAAAGAGAAAATTGTCATGATAACATGCTATGATTTTCCTATGGCAAAAATTTTCTCGAAATCTGCTGTTGATATGCTGCTTGTAGGTGATTCTCTCGGTATGGTAAAACTGGGATATAAAGATACTCTCGGCGTTACTATGGATGATATGATTCGTCATACAAAAGCAGTTAAAAACGGTAATACAAACAACATTTTGCTTGTTTCCGATATGCCGTATATGTCTTATGAAAATAATCCTGCCGAAGCTTTGGAAAATGCAAAAAAACTTGTTGAAGCCGGCGCAGATGCGGTAAAACTTGAGGGCGGGAAAGAAATAATCAAATCCGTAATATCAATTATAAAAGCAAAGATTCCCGTTGTCGGACATTTAGGACTTACTCCGCAGTCGGTAAATAAGTTCGGCGGTTATAAAGTACAGTGCAGAGATGAAGAATCTGCAAAAAAACTGGCTGAAGACGCATTAGCGCTTCAAGATGCCGGAGTTTTTTCAATAGTTTTGGAATGTATACCTGAAAAAGTCGCAAAAGATGTTACTGAAAAATTAAATATTCCTGCAATAGGAATAGGCGCCGGCAAATATTGCGACGGGCAGGTATTAGTGTCTGATGATATGCTTGGAATGTTTACTGATTTTACTCCTAAATTTGTAAAAAAATACGCAAATTTGGCGCAGAATGTTTCCGATGCCGTATGTCAATACAGCCGTGAAGTGAAAAACGGAGAGTTCCCTCAGGAAGGCAACACTTATAAATGAAGATAATTAAAGACCCTTTGCAACTGCAAAAGATAACAACGGCTCTTATTAAAAAAAATAAATCTGTCGGGCTTGTTCCGACTATGGGAGCTTTGCACCCCGGACATATTTCTTTGATAAAAAAATCAGTATCGCAGAATAATATTACTGTCGTTTCCGTATATGTAAATCCTATACAGTTCGGACCTAATGAGGATTATAAAAGATATCCAAGGCCGGTAAAGGATGATATTGAAATTTGTAAGAGAAACGGCGTTGATTATTTGTTTTTGCCTTCAAATGAAACTTTATACGGCGAAAAATTTTCGACTTATGTTACTGTTGATAAATTATCAGGAATAATGTGCGGAATTACAAGACCTGTTCATTTCAGAGGAGTTGCGACAGTCGTTTCAAAACTTTTTAATATCGTATCGCCTGACAAAGCATATTTCGGATTAAAAGATTATCAGCAGTACGTTATAATAAAACAGATGGTAAAAGATTTAAATTTCAGAACAAAAGTAGTCGGATGTCCTATAATAAGAGAAAAAAACGGCCTTGCAATGTCCAGCAGAAACGCATATTTGTCCGTTGAAGCAAGAGAACAGGCAAGCAATATACATAAAATTTTAGAAAACGCAAAAAGAAGTTTTAATTCGGGTAAAAATATAGCTTCCGTTATAAAGGAAGCAGGAAAATTATTGTCCAAAATTAAAAACAGCGAGGTAGATTATATAGAAGCAAGAGACTCTGATACTTTACAGCCTGCCGGCAAAGCCGTGAAGAATTTAGTTATTGCGGTTGCCGTAAAAATTCAAAATATCAGATTGATAGATAATATTTTATGTTCAAAATAATCGGAGGGTATATGAGTAAAAAAAGAAGGCAGTATCTGGTTAAGCCTAAATTACAGTTTAAATATTTAAGCATATTGGCGTTTATTATTATTGTTTCGGCAATGATGATATATTATGCTTTTCTTGATTCCCTTCTTACTTCTCCCGGGATGGACCAGCTTAGCGCCGGTGCTATAAGAAATTTTGTAAGATCATATACGAGCGGATTTTTTTGGGTTACGCTTGTTTTTACTATAATAGTTTTGATAGAGAGTGTTTTTTATTTCCACAGACTTATAGGACCTGTTTTTTTCTTTGAAAAAGTTATGGATAAATTGTCGCAGGGCAAATTTTTTATTAACGTACATCACAGAAAAAAAGACGAAACAATAGAACTTGCCGTTAATATAAAAAAGACTATAGAAAATATAAGGCATACGGTGTCGGAAGACAGAAAAAAAATAGATTTAATAAAAACGGCTATAGACAGCGGCGAAAAAGAAAAAGCAAAACAAATGCTTTCAGAACTTACTCAGTGGTTTAAAATACAAGAATGATAAAAACAGATTATTTGGTTATCGGCAGCGGTATAGCCGGACTCAGCTTTGCTATTAAAGCGTCCGATACCGGTACGGTATCTCTTATTACTAAAAAATATTTATTTGATTCTTCAACCGGAAAAGCACAGGGAGGAGTTGCCTGCGTTACGGATAAAGAAGATTCTTTTGCGGAACATATACGGGATACTCTTGTCGCAGGTGCCGGTTTGTGCGATGAGGAAATGGTGGAGCTTTTAGTAAAATCTGCTCCAGCCAGAATAGAAGAATTAATTGAATTGGGAGTGAAATTCACTAAGAAGGATTACAAAGAATCCGAATTTGAACTGGGTTTAGAAGGCGGCCACAGCAAAAGAAGAATTCTTCATGCCGGTGATATAACAGGAAATGAAATAGAAAGAGTTTTAATTGATAATATAAATAAGAAAAAAAACGTAACAGTATATGAAAATCACATGGCCGTAGACCTTTTAATCGACGAAGACCAAAAAGGTAAAAAATGCTGCGGCGCTTATATTTATGACGTAAATCAAAATGAAGTGCAGCTTTTTCTGGCTAAAGTTGTTGTTTTGGCTACGGGAGGAGCGGGAAAAGTTTATCTTTACACTTCAAATCCTGATGTTGCTACGGGAGACGGAGTAGCTATGGCTTACAGAGCCGGCGCGGATATTGCCAATATGGAATTTATACAGTTTCACCCTACGTGCTTATATCATCCTCAGGCAAAATCGTTTTTAATTTCCGAAGCCGTAAGAGGAGAAGGCGCCATTTTGAAAAATCAGAAAGGCGAAGCTTTTATGAGCAAATATCATTCTTTAAAAGATTTGGCTCCGAGAGATATTGTCGCAAGAGCAATAGATACTGAACTGAAAAATAACGGAGATCATTTTGTATATCTTGATATAACCGACAAACCTAAGAAATTTTTTCTTAAAAGAT